>VMHT01181920.1_pt1 | contig 12131 bp, 19 predicted proteins | sample 4693611 | NCBI WGS metagenome assembly VMHT01 (sample SAMN12280063, study PRJNA550983) | marine metagenome | isolation source: seawater sampled from same location over 5 years 0.02-0.2 micron viral filtrate | place: USA: collected off the coast of southern California halfway between the port... ...
ACAGCTTTAGCATTGTCTGCAAACTCTAGGGCGCTATCAGAACTATCCCAAACAGCATTAGCAGAGGTGCCGGTGAGGGTTAGATCGTCGCCAGAAGAAACAATAATACTTGTTCCGCCAGAAGTATTACCAGCTACAAGGGTCTCCGCCAAAGTATCTGTTACACCTGGATCGACTAAGGCAAGTGCATCAACAACTGCCGCCCCTGCCCCCGCACCATCAAGGTATACAACCGTGGTTCGACCATTAGAGATGGTTACATTTGCACCGCTGCCCTGACTGATCGTAATGCTCTGTGAGCCGGTAGTCGCGTTTTCGATGAACATAACGCGAGAGATCGTGTTTGGCGCAACAGTAAGGGTTCTAGTGGCTGTAAGCGTAGCTGAAGAAGTGACCTTGAAGTACATGGCCCGTGCAGGGTCAGAAACACCGTCTGCAACCGTAGTCGTAGCATCAGCGTCTGAGCTAAAGCAATCTTGAGTGTTGTATCCTAGAGCTTCACCAATTAATTCAAGGTTGGTGTTTGTACTACTTCCCCATGTGCCACTTTCATCTCCGGTGGCAATTTCTTTTAATCTAAGGTCATTAACGTAAGTTGCCATTTAAGCTACCTCATCCCAGTTGGGGTTTTGACTATCTTGTATTCCAGACCAATTAGGTGTCTGGCTGTCTTCTATATTGTTCCAATTTGCGTCTTGCGCGTCATCTACGAGACCCCAGACGTTAAAATATCCTATTGCGCCTTCCGCAGAAACTCCTTCTACCAAAACAACTCTTGGTAAAACAACTTCTACATTTCCAACGGCCCCTGTCGCTTCGACTCCCGTAGGAACAAGCGTTTGACCCAGGCCAACAGTAACTGTGCCGACTGCCGAAGTCCCCTGTACTCCAGTGAGCGGGACAAGTGCAGACCCCGTGACCGTAGTCGAGCCAATCGCTCCAGTAACACTAAGGCCAGTAACACTAGCATTCGCATCAGCGGTAACAACAACCGTTCCGACAGATCCAGTCCCTGAAACGCCGGTAACGGAAACAATGACGCCCGTTCCTTCGATGACCGTGACTGTACCGAGTGCCCCTGTCGCAGAAACGCCTGTGACAGAAACGTTGGCGTCCGCTGTAACCGTAACCGTACCAACAGCGCCCGTACTTGCGACACCTGTGACAGAAACGTTTGCATCCGCTGTGACCGTAACTGTGCCGGCCGCACTAGTTGCTTCAACGCCTGTAACAAGAACATTGGCATCGCCGGAAACTGTAACTGTACCGACTGCGCCAGTTGCCTCAACACCCGTAACCTCAACAGGTATTGCTTCACTCCACGGGCCTTCGCCCCAAGTGCCTCTGCCCCAGCCGGTAATATCTGCCACATATTACTCGCTATGCGATCCGGATTATTGCGTTAGACGCATCCGCCGTAGGAAACTGAATGGTAAAATCGCCATTTGTTGACGTTTTATCAGCACCGAAATCTAACGCACAAACAGACGGATCACCTGAAGCGGAATCGTTGAATATCAACGCGCCGCGAGCAGTGATACTGCTTGAACTAAACGTAAGATCAGCAAAGTCTGTAAAAGCAGTGGTTCCAGAGGTTGTTGGATCAACACGGGTTAACGCGGCACCTTTAGCGGTATAACCTGTGCCGGAGCTTTCATTGGTTGCACTATACGCCGTGGTGCTTGCGTCTAATGTCGCAGAGCTTGTGTACAACGCTAAGTTGAACGTACTGCCACCAGAGTTTTTAAAGTTGTGTACCGCCTCCATAAGCTCTTTCTTAAAAGACGTACACATTGCAGTCGTAATAGCCATTATAGACTCCTAATTATGTCTGCCATGTCTTTATGGCCTTGACGTTCCAGTTCGGCAATCAGCGTCGTTCTGTCGCTTTTGATCGCTTCTTTTATGTAATGTAGGGTCGTAACCCTAACCTCTTCTTTAAATGCTTCCGCTTGCTGAGCTATTGCTGGGTGACAATTACCACCAACGCTTACAATTCTATCTGCGGCAGACTGCGCCCAAAATTCTGGGTCGTGCCCTTTATTTTGCGTAGTAGTGACAAGTACATCCCCTATTTCCATCTGTGGAGCTTGGACTAACATTCTACTTATCCTTTAGAAATATCGTACCGATACTCATCTCTTGAACCATAGCCTTGACCTAAGTTTTTAAGACCATTTACTGCTTGAATAAAGCGTTGTTCATATTGCGCAACTTCTTCAGGAACTTTTAAGAACGTAGCTGCTTCAACTAAAGTGCCGTATAACATCGCATCGGGAGCATTATCAGAAAGCCATGTAGTTTCAGAGCCAGAGGTTGTTGTTAACGACGCTGGGCGATACTTATAGTGAAGCTCAAACGAATAACCTTGGTCTGGAGTAGGTGCCAACATAAAAGTATTATCGTCAAACAATGCGTAATACTTTGGAGTACCTGTTGTTGAAGGGTTAGGCGTATAGTCTCTGATAAAAGAAACGTGCTTATACAACAAGTAGCTGTACACGCTGCTAGAGATTACAGCCAAGCTGTAAGGTGCTAAAAAATCATTAGGCGTACTTAAATAAGTATTACTGGCAGAAGCAGAACCTGTTACATTTTTTCTAAAGACTGGTAGCTCTACTGCTTTTAGTATTCGTTCTTCAGCCTCTTTAATAAACGTATCTAAATCAGAAACGAAAGTTGTTTCCGCAGTTTCACAGTAATTCTGTACGGTGGATTTTAAAGTCGCTAACGTAAAGCTCATGTCGTTGTCACCGTAATAGTTCCGACACTACCTGTAGCTAAGACACCTACAAAATCAGTACCAATAGGGTCTACAACACTTAACGGTTGACCACCTACATTAACGCCTGAATCAGTTGTATTACTCGGCCCTGTCGTTCTTACCAGTCCTAACTGCGCTTGTGGTAGAGGTGTTTCAGGTCTAGCTTGTCTTAGCCCCTCTGGATCAGAAACATGATGCGGAGGATCTAGTTGTGGATGTTTAGGTTCGAAACATTCGGAACAAACTTTAAAGCCTGTCCATTCCATTTTCATCTCTAGATATTTGACACGAAACCCACAACGGTCACAGACGCCGTATGCGTATTTACCTACCGCAAAAGCCATTACAAATAAGTCCGTTTAGGTACTAATCTTAATGAGCCGTCGTCATCGTAACGTATTGCGTTTATTAAGTTCTGTTCGTACAAAGGCTGTAATAACCCTGCTTTTTCTGGATTCTTTTTTATAGCTAAATAAAAAGCTAATCCAGAGGTAAGACAAGGAAGAAATCTACTAGGTAAATCTACATCGTTTACAGACTCTGTAATATCTTGGATGCGTTTCCAACGGTACGATACAAACTTATCTGTAGAGTTTTCAGGCGCAGGCCAGACATAGAGCTTCGGTGTAATCGTGCGCTCAAGATAATATTGAGTGACTCGCGCTTTCGTCAACTTATTAGGTATATCTAGATATTCTCCACGATCTATACGATCTAGTTGAAAATCTGTTTGTATTCCGTTAGTTGTACGACGTATAACAGCGTCTAAAATATCTATATCAAATTGATTTAAATCGTAAGTCGTTTGACCTTCAACTAAATCTAAAGACACTTGCTCTACTTCCCATATTTGTATACCTCTGTTTGACCAGTCAGCAAACATAATGTTCATAGAACGGCGTGCGGTTACACCGTCGTAACCAGTACGATATTCTAGACCTGCTAGTTCATACGCCTCTTCTATCGCATCAGCAGCATTTAGACTAAAAGTGCGTGTGCCTGATGTAGCCATTATCCATAGTTCTTCAAAAGTTCTAAGACAATAACATAACTATCATTGGATGACGCGCCAATAGTCGTCAGGTTGAGATCTCCAGTTTTACCACTACCCGCAGTATTTTTTAAACCGCCGAACTCACTGAAGTCCATGTGACCATTACTATCCTGAGCTAATCCTAGAGCTATTGTATCAGTAGTCGCATCAAACAAAAGCTGTACTTGTGTAAAGCCAATAATTGAATGACTAACTTTTTCTATAATCACACTACTACAAGCAGTTCCATCTTCTCTTGTTGCCAAACCACTAACGTCAATCTTAGTTACGGCATCTTCGCCAGTACCGTCACTAAGATTAGTTAGTTGTATGACAGCTTTATGCGTACCATCAGAGATAGTTGTTGAAGTTACTGCATCTGCCATATCAATTTACTCCCGTATTAAGCGTCTGCAAACGGAGTGACGATAGTGCCTGATCCAAGGGTCAGCCCTTCTATTGCATACTTCGCACTAGCGATAGCCGTAACTCGGATAATACTTCCTGCAAGACCGCCTTTAGTGCTGCCGTTTAACGTAATTACGTCGTTAGAAGCCGCAGAAATAAAGGTTTTACCAGTTGCGTCATCCACCCCTGTATAAACTCCTCCAACAAACTTATCGGTGCCGTCTGTCAAAATATCCATATCAGTAGCAGCTGTTACAACTACGAATGTAAATTGAGCGCCTAGATTGTTTGTTTGATCTGGGGAAGTTGGGTCGGTAGGACTAGTTGTAACGATTGAGGGCAAAGTAAACTTACCGTCTGCATCATTACAAAGAAGAATCTTACCCGCGTGAGATGCAACAGTTATTGTTGTGTCTGCGGTTAGGCTAACTGTAGCGTTAGTCCCTGCGTTTATAAAACCCGCCAAAGATCTGACTGGGCCAGCAAAAGTAGTCTGTGCCATTATAAATACCTCTTTACGAAAGGATTCGCCCTAGAGTCTTCGTAACGTCCGTCTGAGTCGGTCGCTAGGGCTGTTTTTCTCAGATAATGCGTTTATACAGGAGAAAAAGAAAAGGGGCAACTAGTGCCCCTTTCTTTCGCGATATTACGCAGCTCCAGGAGAGCCGAAAATACCACGCCAGTCGGAGAAGCCAAAGCTGTATCGCTCTCTGGCCTTGTACCGAACATTACCAGTTTCGAAGTCACCTTCCATACTGGTCGATACAGGAGAACGCACAAAGTGCTTCAGACCGTTAGGTACGTCAGTCGTCAGGAAGAACGCATCAGTATCTGTTAGATAATGATTGACGGTGTATCCCTCAGGAACCATACCCATGTTGCGTAGTGCGTTGATATCGTTATCAGCCGTACCGACTCGTCCAGGAGTTTCCAGTAGACGATCTGCAACGAATTGCAGTGCGGTTGGGATAATCAGCTTACGGGCTTGTGCGTTGATCTTTAGACCACGCTCATCTTCGAAAGCTGCGATATCGATCAGCGACTGCTCTAGTGAGGTTTCATTAAGATCCGACGCAGTCGATAGCTCGTTGCGTTGGGTCTCATTACCTACAGTCGGGTGATCAGTTGCACACAGTTCTTTGCCATCACCACCAACAAAAGAAGAACTAAACGCATTGTTCAATACGTTCGCGCCCTTAATGTTTTTAGTGGTCATCATAGAACGAGCAAGTGCTCGCGTATAACGTGAGGACAAGGTGTCGTACAAATTATCTTCAATAGCTTCTTCAGTCAATGAAAAAGCCAAAGCGATAGTTTCATGCGAGTACCGTGCAGTAAAAGATTCTTGTGCGGTGTCATAAGTAACACCAGAACCTTCAAACTTTACAGGAGCTTCGCCGAAGCCAGTCAACATTACCTCTTCTTCAAAAGCTCGTTCTGAAGTTTCGGTTTCGAAGATTTCTTCTTACTCAGCGTCGTAGCGATCATACTCTAGTCCGAAAAGAGCATGAAGGCCAGGAACAAGCTCTTTTACGAGTTGCGCTCTATTAATAGCCATTAGTTACTCTCCTTCGACTATACAGCGAATACGTTAGTTGGGAACGAAAAATACCCACGAGCATTAGCACCGATGCTATTGCTTGGGGAATCTACGAACCTATTCAACAACGCTATTCCGCTACTTGTTGTCGCTGTTACACCTTCTTTGGATCGACCATTGTTAGTGCTACCAGCGGTAGTAGTGATAGTATATTTACTACCAATGAAACTTACGGCAGGAGTACCTGCTGTAAATTGTGCTTCATACACGATTGCAGGATCGGTATACACATACGCTTCTGCGTCAGCGCCGCCTAGCGTAGCTAGGTCTGCTGTCCACATATTAGAGTATGTAGGTGTACCGTCTGTTGCAGTGTAGAAAACGCCAGCAAAAACTCCAGCAGGAGTTCCTGTAGCAGTGCCTTGGATAACGTACCCAGAAGAAAGATTGACTACATCTCCAGTAAAAATGGAGGCGTTGGTCGCACTTGCAATACGCAATTTCTGGGGACGGATCGTTCCACCATAAAGGTGGTAGGCTGGGGTGAACCCGTTAGGGGCGTCAGTATTAGCCATGATTTAGTCCTCTAAGGAAATAATGAATTAATCCGTAGCCTTTGTGGGGCTTCCGAATTCCACTTTAGTGCTTCTCCGCATGTCGCTTTGTCTCAGCGGCATTCTTGGATCGGCCTCTCGCATCAAATCATTATCAACACCTTGAAGTTGTTCCGCAGTCTTACTGTTATAGTAATAATTACGTTCTTCAACGGTCTCTTCAGGAATTTTAGCGAGAATAAGACCACCAACACCTATCACACCGGCGTGTTTACCGTCCTCAATCGTAGGGGCATCGAAATCTGGATGATCTTCTGCTCTTACAGGCTCGAATCCTTCACGAATACGTTTAGACATATTCGCTCGGTCATCATGCCCACGGACTTCTGCACGAACCCACCTGTGTTTATATCCAGGAGGGGCGGTAGGGGCGTCTAACATAGATGGCGGTTGCCAAGGTTTACGGCGAGTTTTCTTTTCTCGTGTTTCAGCAGACCTGGAGGTACGATCTGTCATTTTCATCTCCTATACAAACTTTGCGTACTCTTCTAGAGGCACACCTATTCTTTTAGCAATTGCTATTTGTGAAGGTGTGAGTTTTACACTGCGTGCGCCTTTCTTTACAGAACCAACACCACGGCTGGCACCTGCTACAGAAGATTGCACGTTTTTCGTCTCATCGGCGAACTTTTGTGGAAAGAGGTCTCTCATCTCCGCATCTACCCTCTGGTAATAATGTTTAGAGCTGGGAGGCACACCTTCCTTAACTAACTTTTGATGAATCCCCATGGCAGCATACGTCATGCCTTCGTCTTCACCAAACCAACCATTCTTTTCAGCCCATGCTTCCGCACTAGCGTCTGGAGCAGCTGGTTGTATATTCCGTTGCGGCATTTCAGGAACTTGCACTTGTTGAGGTGCGTTTTTCTGTCGTGCTACTAATCTTTGGGCATTTTGCGCTTCGTAAGAAGTTTTAGCAACCGCTTCTGTAGCTAGAGCAATAGCTTCAGCATCACCAAGTTCTTGAGCTTCTTTGAGTGCCCTACGCGCTCGCTCCTTATCTAGCTCAATACGCTGAGTATACTCATTGACTAGAGTTGAATCGGAGGAATGTAACTTAGTTTGAAGTTGGTTATTTTGCTCAGAGATTTTCTTAGCAAACTCAATCGCTTCTTCTCTCTGGCGTTCAGCTTCGCGCATACGATAAGTTAGCTTATCAATGCGTTTTTTAACGCCATCGCTGTATTCTTCTAATTCATCAGAGTTAGAAGCAGTTTCTTCTCGAGCAGACATATCAAAGTCTTGCGCAGGTTCCTGTAGAACATCCGCTTCTCTAGAATCGACTTCCTCATCAGGAAGTATCAGTTCAATATCTTGGGATTCAGCCATTACATATCACCTTATTGCAGAATATCTTCTGGATTATTTACAGTAGCTAAAATTTCGTCATCGTTTAAAAGACGCATATCGCCTCCGTCGATGTTAAACCTAGCTCCTGCGTAGCGACCAAAAATTACCCAATCACCCTCTTCACACCAAGAGCCATCAGGAAATTTATCTGGATCGGAATAAGCATCTGGGCCTTTTCTTACGACAAGCCCTACTACAGTAGCTATCCGCTCTTTATCAAGAGTTTGTTTAGCTAACATAATGCCGCCTTTTGTTTTCTCTGGAGGAGTAAACGGCAGAATTAACAAACGATACCCAGTAGGGTTCGGCAGTTTATCTGCATGAGCTTCATAATTTTCAGAGGTTATACTTTCTTTAGTAGGTTCCAATGGCGTATCAGAACCAAAATTAAGAACTCGTTCTGGGGTAGCTCCTATGCTACTTAAATCAACGTCTTCAGTCGTCTTCGACATCTTCCATCCTTCCATGCAGGGTAGTTATTTCTTGTTCAGCGAAATTAAGCCCTGAAATTTCACCAACGACACGTTGGTACTGAACAAAGTCTTGTGCGCCACCAGTGGCGAGAGTCTGCGCGAGATCTTCTTGTCTCTCGCGCAGCTTGCGGAGTAAATACTCCGAATATTTTATAAAGTCCATTAGTTAACGTAGCTTGTAAAATCTAATCCTTTAGTAGCTGCGCCAGTTCCTTTTGTCTTTACTTTTTTGCCAGGAATGCTGATAGTTTTTTCTGCCAGCATCGTAGCTTTTGCAAAACCTTCGTTAGAAGGTTCTGGGATTGACGGTTGGACTCCTGCCTTTTGAGTTTTAGGGGACGGATAAGGCATTTCCGTGTTTCTAAGGTTTCTCATTTTTTACCTTTACTACGAGAACGAGTTGAACCGCCGCGCTTCATTTTCATCGGCATTTTCTTAGCGGTCTTACCGCCCATGCCCATTTTCTTAGGCATCTTTTTGTTCGTTTTGCGTCCTGGCATTTTAATCTCCTTCGGCGTACAAGTTATTAAATGTAATGTTCGGATCCATGTAGCTGTCGTCAATTTCCGCGCTATGCACGTGTTGACTAGGATAAAAGTCCGGTGCTCCTGAACCTGTCTCCCATAACGCAGGGTTGGTCGCTCTTACACGATTGTTAGGCAACGCCACAATATTGCCTGTCCATTTTCCTGCATCAGTTAGCTGAATAACATGACTCTGCTTATGCTGCGCAGGATCATCAGCTATATCATTTCCTGTATAATCTACAGTAAACAAATACTTCCCTGTATGGAACTCGCTATCTATCTTACATAGCCAAGGGCTAGAAGATACACGATCCATAACAATAACCTCATGGTCTCGGGAACTACAGTCCCAAGGCTGCGCTAAATGAGTTGCCATTGATTCAGGCATTTCATCAATCATCGCGTCAGCAACTAAAGCGGTAATAGGCATCCTAGCCCACATCGCTCCACCATGAAGATTTTCAGAATCTTCATCTTCATTCAATTCGTATCCTGTAAATACGACTTGAAAGGATAAACATCTATCTGGGATAGTGTTTACCGCAATAGCTATTGCATGTAAATACTCTCCGTGATACTGTAAATGATTATGTGTGTACTCTTTTCTAACCCAACAATTGAAATGTGGGATATTACTTATTAAGTGTGACACTTAGTCCCTTTCCTGTGACTCCCGAACAATCTTTGCAATCTCAGTTAAATTCGAATCTACTTCTCTATCGTCGCGCATCTCTGCTTGCTGTAGATCAGAAGCTATACGGATATCCGTTTGTTGTTCTTGAGATTCAATACGCTCTCTTTCCAACTGCGTTTTACGCTCGGATTCTTTATCACGCTGTTTGAGTTTTTCGAATTCTAATTCCATCTGTTCTTCGAACATCTGGCGCTGAGGATCTTGCTGCTGTGCGGCCATCGCTTGAGCAAGAGCTTGTTCTTGACCAGTAATCTGCTGAGTCGCCTGAGCAGCTGCCATAGCAATTTGGCTTTCGGCTTCTGGAGGTAACTGCGGCATCTGACCATCTGGCCCTGGCTGTGGTAGCTGGATACCTTGTTGAGTCAACATTTCTTCCACTTGAATACGATACTTCAGAGCTTGGTGCTGTTGAATATGCGCTTGGAGTGCGCCCATCGCTTGTGGGTTCTGCTGTGTTTGAGGATTTTGCATAAACGCCATATGTGCTTGAACGTGGGCGTCATGGTTTTGTTGAATGAACGCTTGTAAAGGAGCACTCATCAATGCGTCCATATTTTCTTGGACGGGGTCTTTAGGCGCAGGGGCCATATCTGGCATTAAAATATCGTCGATATCTTTTATGTTCAGCGCGATATACATCTTGCGGAACGCTTCTTTCAGATTATGGATCTGAGGTGCACTCTGAGCCATCTGAAGTTGAGTCTGCGCTAAAATAATTCGCTGTGTCGTACTAAAGATATTAGGGTCGCAAACAGGAATAACATCTACGCTGTTGTTAAAGTCCTCAGCGAAAACAGTTTGTTGTGCGCCCTGCACTTGGTACGGATATTCAGGAGGTAGATACTCGCCGAATAGTCGCTTTAGTATTTTGAATTCGTTACGCTGCGCGTAATGCAACCGCTTATGGATTGCAGAAATAACTTTCTGACCTTTTTCTAACAACGCAACGGTAGTACCTACTGGGGCGTTAGAGTTAGCGTCGCCAGTTTGATTGTCCATTACAGACGCAAACCGCTGTCCAGACTCTACGAGTAGTCCTAATAACTGCGCTAAAGTTGCGCTAGGTTCTTTATACGGAAGCGGCATAAAGGAATCGCGGATAGTTCCTCCAGGAGTGTCTACATCCCGCCACTCTCCAGGCTGTACTGGATCATCAGAACGCTGGATATTTAATCCACGCGCTTTAAATCCAGCGGGTAAGTTTGCTAACGTACCCACGTCAATAAGTTGTCGGAGGATTGCGGTCGCTGATTTCGTAACGCCACCAATCATATGGATTAGACCGAAACCGTAAAACCCTAATCCTGGAAGGAATTTATAATGCGTAAAATATTCAATCTTTTTACGCATAGGATCAGTTTCTTCGTAGTTCCTACGAACTGATAAAACACTGTTGTTATCTTTACAAATCGTTACGATATACGGAATAGCTAACCCAGTGGGCTCTCCGTCTTTATCTGTATGCTCAAAACCTTCGATATCTAATTCGACGTGAAACTCAAGCAGCGTATAGTCGTGCTGGTTCCCTGTACGAGTAACGCCGTCTAGCTGATCAATTTTTTGCTGTACCGAATCGCTATCGTCAGAATAAGACGGAGGATTCATCTCCTCGTCTATATAAAAACCACTGAGTTGTAGTTTACGAAGATCATTTTCCGTCATCGTTAAACGATGCGTAATACGAGGTGATGTATGTAAATCTGTCGCGCTATACGGGACAACTAAATCTTCAGCTTTAATAAACCTAGAAACAACACGACCCATCGTAGGATCGTAATAACATTTCTTAAACGCAGAACCTGCCAACGGCAAAAAGAACAACATCTGATCCATTTCAGGATCGTACTCGTCCATTTTATACATCAGCTGGTAGTTCATGAAATCCTTAACGCGATTAGCTTGCATCGCTTTAGGATCGTTAGAAGCGCCCATAATTTTCGTATCTACAGGGCCGTTAGCTGGTAACAGTTCTTTATATGCTTGCGCTTGAAAATGCGTAGCCGCTTCAGCTAATACGGGATGGTATACGCCACTCGCGCCTTCAAACGGTTCGCTACGAGGGTCGTTTTCGATACCTAGTAGCTCTAAACCGTCTTTAAATGTTTCGTACCAATTTTGACGAGATTCAACATCGGTTTCATACGAACTAAGTAGCTCGCTAGAAATTTCAGATAGGGTAGCTGGGTCTAAATACTCGGCAAGGTTTTCTTCAAACGGAATATCTACTTCCATTTCTAACATCGAAGGGTCAACGAGGTTATCTTCCTCGTCAAAAAGAATTTCTACCGCTTCTTCGCCTTCTAACTCTTCTGGGAATTGCACTTCAGCCATGGAACGCTACCCTACTCTAGTTTTTTACAACGGTAAATTAGTAATATGCCCGTATTTTCGGATAATACTCTTCTTCGTCGTCATAATCGCCATCTAATCGCAAAAATCCGCCCTGTCTAAAGCGACTTAGGGCTAAAGTAGTTGCATCTACGCAATCATCGTTGTCCCCGTTAGGAAAATCAGCAACTTCGTCTACTAATTCTTGCGCCCAGTTCGTATCAGGCACCCAAACACGGCCTTCTTGAAAAATCCCACTCACCGCATTCAATCTAGCGATCTTATCCTGACCTTTGCTCGGTGAAAAGGTATTTATTGGGATACCCTGCCGTCGTAATTCCTGAGTTAACGGGATACCGGAGGCTTTCGTTTCGATAATTACCGAATCAGGCTCCCAATG
>VMHT01198995.1_pt1 | contig 12131 bp, 8 predicted proteins | sample 4693611 | NCBI WGS metagenome assembly VMHT01 (sample SAMN12280063, study PRJNA550983) | marine metagenome | isolation source: seawater sampled from same location over 5 years 0.02-0.2 micron viral filtrate | place: USA: collected off the coast of southern California halfway between the port... ...
CGATAGTTCTACACCTCTAATTACTTTTTCTTCAAATTCTTTTTGTCCATAAAATGTTGGATTTTTTAAATAATCACCTAACATACCCATAGAGATAGCGGCGGTTATACCACTCATCACGGCACGTTCTCTACCTTGTACCATTGATGTTAAAACTTTTCTGTTAGCGGCAATTCCCCAAGAAAAAAATTGAAATGGTAATCCCATATAAGCATTACTAAACTTTCCGCCCATATCTGTTTTTGTATAGCCTAACATTCTAAAAAAATTATTATCTAGTAAGTTTGCATACTCTTCATTGTTTATACGTATAACTCCTGTCATCATGTTAAATTTATCTGCAGGTGTTGGTGTAACAATAGTACGTTGTGTATCAGACCATATTGCACTTGATAACTTGCGTCTAGCTGTTTCTGCTCCTGCACCTTTCCATTGTTGTGCATTAGCAACATAAGCAACATCATCTACTTTTTCTACTGGCATATTTGCAATAACTTCTGCAGTACGTCTATCAATACCATAACTAAGCATACGTTCTTGTCCAAATTTATCTAATTTTCCTTTATTCCATTTTATAGAATCTTCAATAAATCTGTGCATAGCAATATTAGTTTGGAATCTTTTCATCATATGTGTCCATGGTGTAAGACCATTTAACATAAAAAACGGGCCTTGTGCTCGTTCTAAGGGTTGCTCAATAAATCGGCTAAAATTATCACCTAATTTATTACCACCCTGAATACCACTTTCTGCTAGTTCTCTATATGCCGCTGTGTCTAACGACATTTCCATAATTGGTGCAAGATAGTTTATATCTTTAACTGCCCTAGCATAAACATCTAAATTTTGTAACCATGGTTTTATACCTATTTTATAAGATTGTTCAAATCCATGTACCATTACAGGTCTTGCAACATCTACTAAAGCCGAAAATATTACTCTACCCATCATTGCTACACTTGCCCAGTTACGTAATGTTTTTGCTGTTCTTGCTCCAAATGAAGTTGGGTCTTGTGTATTTAATATGCCTAATATTTTATCTTTTTCATCTCTAAACCCATTAATAATTGTATTGATTTCATTTTTTGGTGTATTTTGTTCTATTAACTTTATCTCCAAATCATCTAAAAAGTTTACCATATGAGTATCACCAAACTCTTCAGCTACTCTAATTGCAGGTGCCATTCTTGCATGATAACTACGCAATAAAAATTCTGTATCTAATTCTATAAAATCTAAAACTTCTGAATTAGGTATATCTAATTCTCTTTGTAATAAATTCTTTGCACCTACTTTAAATCGTCCATCTATATCTTTTGCAAATCCGCCTATTCCTTCTCCATCTTGCATTGTTGCTTCATTATCTACAATTTTATTGTAAATATTTTTTACTTCTGCATCTATATCTAAGTAGTGTCCTTCTTTTTTTAAAAAGTCATCTAATTCTTTATCAGATAAATTATTCGGTATAAATGCTTTTTTTTTCTGCATTTTTTTGCGTAAATGTTTGGCTAGTATTTGCTTAAACTGATTTTCGTTATGTCTAATCTTATCAATTAACCAAACACGTGGTAGAAAGTTTTCTTGTTGTACATCTTCTTTAAATCTATCCGCTTTATTGCTAAATTTTTTGGCTTCTTTATTTAGTTGTTTTATTTTTTCATCTAATAAAACTTTACTTTGTGCATTTAACTTTGTTGTATCTATATTAGATGCTTTTTTTGCATTTAAAAATTTATTCGTACTAAAAATATTAAAACTTTTCTGAGATGCAAACATTTCTAATTCTTTTGCTTTGTCTAATTTTTTTTTAAAATATTTATCTAATCTTGCTACAGACCTTTTGTATATATTTTGTACTGTTGCATCAACTTGAAATTCTTCTATAAGTTCTGGTGCAATTCTTAATCTTCCTAATTGTTGAAAATACTCTCTATCAGTAAGTTTTGCAGGTTCGTCTCCTAATTTTTGTCGTAGTATGTTTTTACGTACAGTATTTACTACTTTTTCTCCAAACAATGCACCTTTGCCAATAAATTGTTGAACTGCACCTGTTTTTGGGTCTATACCACGTAATTCCATAAAATCTTGTTTAATGCCGTTTAATACTTGTAATAAATCGGCGGCATCTTCTGTGCCGTTACGTATAACAACACTTGTATCTGATGCTATTCCTAAATCAATCGCTCTTTGTGTTGTAGAAAAATCACCACTTAAATTTAACGCTCTTGTTTGTATGTATTTAACTAAACTTGGTGGTACGTTTTTTAATCTTTTTGCAGTTTTATTAACAAGATTACCTAAATTACCCCAACTATCTACACTTGTTAAAAATTTACCTGCTTTTAAAGCTCTATCTGCTTTATTTTCACGCATAATATCTTCAAGTACAACTTTATCTATTCTATTATCAAAATCTATTTTTGTTTCATTTTTTTGTCGTGCAAATTTACTATTTTTAGGAGTCTGTGCAATTAATAACTCTTTTTTTATATTAAATTTAATAAAATCATCTGTATTTTTTATTATAGAACGTGGTAATGGCACTCTGCCTTTGCCTTGTGGTTGAAATCCACGTCCTGTTTCTGCTAATCTATATCCCTGTGCTAAGTCAATATACATTATTTCTTTTGTTTTATCATAACGTAACCATTTACCCCGACTTTCTTTTATTCTTTGTTCAAAATTATCTCTATTAATACGTTCTCGTAAAGAAATATCACTATCTATTATAAAATTAGAACGTCTATTTTTAACATTTTTTATACCACCTGCACCTACTTGTGCTAATTTTAGATTAGGTTGACCTGCTTTTACATTTATAAATACATCATTAGGTACTTTTATATTTTCAAAATCTATACGTCCTTCTGAATTATGAAATGCTTTACTAGCATTTTCTAAAATATTTTGTTTACTTGCAGGTTTACCATTAATTTGTAATTTTTTACCAAATACTCCTGATAACAAGCCTCCTGCTAACATACCAAATCCAACATATCCTGCTGTTTCTTCTAGTGTTGCTGTTGGGTCATAAGCATGACGAATAGGTTCTGTAGCACCTACAGCCACACCAGTTAGTGCACCACCTTTTACGGCCTTATGTAAAAAGCCTACACCTTTAGCAAATGGTATTGGGACATAAGTAATTGGGTCTGCAAAAGCCGCAACAAATGCCGGTAAAATTCTACCACTATCGGCTATACGTTCTCGTCTAAGATTGTTTCTATCAATTTTACCTTTTATAAAATCTGCTTCCTCTTTATTACGAACATCAATAAAGTCCATAGCATGAGCTGTATAGTTTTCAAAATTATCTGTATATGGGTCGTATGTTTTATCTTCAGGTACACTTCCAAAATTATTATCATATTTTGTGCTATCATATATTTGACCAATCCATGAAAGCCATATATTATCTGTAACATCTTCAGCAAAACTTTGTTTAATTGTAATACCGGGTAAAGGACGTGGGCCTAAATATCTTGTACTATTTGCATTTAATTTTTGCAAATCCATAAGTTGGTCTGTACTAAGATTATAATCTTCTATATTATTATTTATAGGTGCATTGCTATTGGTTGACATTACGTTTTTTCCATTGTGTTTTATAATTTAATTCTTCTGGTATCATTTCGTCAAGCATAGCTTGTGCGTTTTTTTTTGATAAAGATTTTCTATTTAATCGTGCATTTCGTATAAGTTTAGCTTGTTCTACTTCATTGATGCTACTATAATTTTGTAATAGATTGCTCATAACTACATACTCTATATTTGGGTCATAAATAATTTCTAATCCATCTTCTGTAGTAATATCTAGTATTTCATCATCATCAAGTAATACTAATTTATATAATGGTAAAGTTGTATTATTAATTAATGAATTATTATTAGCTAATGATATAAGACCAAAATCTTTAATATTAAACTTTTTCTTTTGAGTTTTATTTTCTATATCTATTATTGATTCATTATTTACATAACCTTTTCTTGCTGTTTCTAATATAGATTTATGTAAATATGTTACATCTACCTTATTTGTGAATGGATTTTGCAAACCATAAAATTTTTCTACAGGATTATTTACAAATCGTTTTTCTATATTTTTAATATTATCTTCCTGTATACCTGCCTCTCCACTTACACCGTATGCACTATATCCTACATATCCATTACCTATAGCATTATTAATAGCACGATTAACTATAGGTGCAACACTATCTGTTGTTGGGTCTCCTTCATATTTAAGTTCATTAATTACATATTCTTGTATTTTACGTAATGGAGCTCCTGATGCAAAATCATCAAAATAAACTCTGCCTACCTTACTTTTAATAGTTTTTAATATTTCGTCTTGAATATCACTCACTTTAAAACTTGTACCTGCAAGTGTTATTTTTTCTGTTGTGCTTATATCGTCAGCACCAAATTTAAACGCATCTTGTATATCTCCTTCAGAAATTTGTTGATTTCCAAATGTTCTTCTTGCTTGTAAAATTCTTAATGCATTTGTTTGTTGTTTATTAAAACCCATTTGTTCAAATGTATTTCTTACTTGTATACCATTTTCGGTATACATTACATTATCTTCTAATTCTGCTAACAATGGTAATATTTTACGTGTAAAATTTACATCACTTTTAAGTTTAAAAATAGTATCTTCTCGTATTTTCCTTGGTAGATAATGTTGTGTTTTTGCTATAGCAAAAGGTATTTTAAATGCTTCAGTACTATTCATACCCATTGCATAGTTAAGTGGTATATTGGGTATTACATCTGATGCTACTATTAAAAACTTATCTGGGTCGTTATTTGCAATCGTATCAAGTTCATTCATATTCATAGGCATAGCAATACTATTTGTAGTTACATTACGCATATTGTTTTTTAATAACATTGTATCAGCAAATGAATCAGATTTTCCCGATAGTAATGCTTTCTTTCGTACTAACATAGTACGAATACCTGTTCTAGAACTTGCATCTAACTCGCCTAAAGTTTGTTGAAACTCAGCTTGGGTTACTTTTAATTTTTTACCTTCTGGTGAAATAAGATTGCCTGTACCACCATCTATTAAGACTAACATATTATCTATATTATTAATTTCTGCTTGTAGTTGCGGAATATTTTGATTGTCTATATCTCCTACTCCAGAATATTTGTTATAAACTTTTGCAAAATTAATTAAATTTTTTGCATCTTTTACAACATCTTGACCATTCAACGTAGCATATTCTGAGTTTTCCATAAATGCAGGTAATTCGTTTTCTAATATTGCTAAATGACCTTCTGCTTTATTTAATAAACCTCCATTTATTGCTGACTGTATTCTATCAAATTCGTCATCTAAAAAATTTTTAGCTTCTACATCATTTTTTTTATTTTCAAAACGTATACGATTTGTCTGTACTGAGTTTCCATATGATTGAATAGTACTATCAATTTCAGGTTGTATATATGCAGAAAACTTTGTAGGTAATTCTGATATAAGATTACCTATTGAATTATTAATCATTGCATCAAACTGGTCAATCGTACCATTTTCTTGCTTGACTTCATTACTTGCTTTTTGACTTGCCTCATTGACTGTATTCATAACATCAGCACGAAATCTGCGTAAAACTATTTCATCATACTTGTCTTGACTGGCTCTAAATACAAGTCCGCTTTTTTCTATAGGTTTGTAAGCTACTTGCGATACTTCTTCTCCATCTTCACCCATTGTTATTTTAATATCTTTTTCAAACTGTACTTCTTCTGCTAGTCCTTTGGCACGTGATTCATCAATCGTTTTTGCTGTGTTCATTAAACCATCACTTACTTTTTCAATAGCCGTAGCCCATTGATTTTGCACTTCCTTTGATTTATTAATTGCTGTTTGAAATCCAAAACCTGAATTAACTTGAATTTGATTTTGATAGTCTACAAGGTCTTTGCTACGTTTAACCATTATAATCCGTACTTAGAGTAATCAATATTAGCACTAGCGAGTGTTCCAAATGAACTACCTATTGTATCTACAACTAATGCTTGTCTTGAACTTTTATATGCACTACGACTTGCATCACTTGCAATTTGTGTTTGTTGTGCACCATATAAAGCATTTAGTTGTCTTTCTGTTCCTGCTAATCCAATATTACGTATATCTCTTTTTTTTGCATCTTTGTTAGATTTAAAAAAAGCACCAAAGCTCGGTGAGTTTATATCAATACCTGTGCCTGAAAGTGTATTAAAATTAGTTGCATATTCTTCTGCGGCAATACGTTTTCTTTGTGTAATTTTTTGTTGCATTGCAAGGGCCTCACCTTCTGCCTGTTGTTTGTATTGTTTTTGTTGCAACGCTAATTTTTGCTGTTCAAAAGCTTGTTGTTTCTTCATAGCTTTTTGTTGTTGTTGCATACCATAAAGTGATGTAAGTATACTACCTGCAACTAATGCTTCTACTGGCCCACACATTAATACATTACCTCCGAGGTTATTGATAAAATTCTAAATGGTACGGGTATAGATTGTGAAATCTTTATACTTGGTTGCGTACTATATCCAAGTGCATATATTTCTTTTTTACCTGTAAAACTTGTCAATCCACTACTCGTTGTTATACCATTACTAAGTAATACATCTTTTGCATTTAATTGTAAATTATATGTTTTGTTTAGTTCTAATACTGTTTTACCAATTTTCTTAGGAAATCCATATAGAGAACCTAATCCTCTTACGCTTTGCATAGCATCTATTGGTAGTGTTTCTATATCAACAGTATAATCTAATCCTATATCACAACTACTGGCTACGTTTTGAAAACTTACTACTCCTCCCGAAGATACTGTTCCTGAACCATAATAAAATATTGCATCATCTTCATTTGAACCCGATGTTGCATGAACAACTTTACCAATAAGTGAAGGTGTTGCATTAAGACCTGTAAATACTTTGCTTGTTGTAAATACTAATGTTGCATTATTACTTTGTGATGTTACTGCATCAAGTATTAAAATATATTCATTTGTATTACCACTAGCATTTACACTTTGAATAGTAAATGTTGTACCTGTTCCTGCAAATTGAAATGACTCTCCTACAGATGGTGCATTTGTAAATCCATCTACAGTTATTTGTTTAGTGCTTGTTACTGCACCATTGATTGCAGGTGAACCATGAGGTTGATATGAACCTGATAATGTTTTAGAAACAGTACAATCGGTAGGTACGGCAAAAGGAGAGTTTGCCCATTGCTCTAAATTATATACTGTAACTCCATTTACTGTACGTTTAACCGCTGTATATAAAAAACTCGTTATACCTGCAACAGATTCAAATAAACCATCTGTAGTCCATAACACCCACCCTGCTAATTTTTCTTGTCTATGTGCAGTAAATACGCCTATAGAACCATCATCATTTACAAATAAGATATATTGTTCCGTTCGTTTTCCTGCAGAACGTACAATCGCAGAATCACTTGGATTAGATATTGCTTGTGGAGATAATGTATTTATAAGTGTAGGTGTATATTCTTCTACTGCACTATTAAAAAAATATTCTCTAACATTTCTCCCATTGTTTTGCACAAACAATCCCGCACCATCAAATATTCGTGGCATAGGAGAAAGAGAACACCCTAAATTACTTTGTCTTATAATTTGCAAATCAACAGGTGTAAGTGGTTTCCCAACCTGCGGTTTCAGATAAAACTCTCCGGTACTTGTTAAAATTTCTAAATTTTTACCTGATATAAGATGTCGTATTTCATTGATTCTATCTGATGAAATATTTATTTGTATTGAATCTGTATCTTGTGCATCACCTACATCAAAGTTAAAAAAATCTGCTGTTTTAGAACCTGCTATAAAATCAGGTAAAGATGTACCTCCACCAAAAAATAATCGTTGTTGATGAAATTTTGCTGTTTTTGGAAAACCATTGACTGCGCTAAATACTTGTTCGTCCCAACTTCTTGTTGGTGGGTGTCCTACAATAGTTACATTAACACCACCTCCATCTTGTGAATCATTAGCGGTATCACTTGAACCTGCAGTAAACTCATAATGATTATCGTCTACGACTGTTATAGTTTGTGCACCATTGAGATTACCTGCCGCCAATCCATTTCCATCATCATTAAAAATATCTTCTGCTCCTGCAATCGTTATACTTGCTCCTGTTGTAAATCCATGTGCAACGTGTGTTACTTTTACTACTCCAGTCCCTTGTGAGGTAGCAAAAGGGTCATCATCTAACTCTATGCTTACATTTTTTTTTAATGTTCCTGTAACTGTTGTTGCATTAGTATAACCACTTATTACTATTTCTGACCCATGATATCTAATACGTGTGCCTACATATGATGAGGTAAAATAATCTGCACTTGTAACTGCAGTTACTGAACCTGCAGTACTGGTATTTATGTCAAGAGTTATCGTATCGTCAGCAAATTTAAAGTAAGGTTGAAATTTTTGTTGTCCATTAACAGAATCTTTAAATGCAAAATCGGTTCGTGTAAATGTAGTAGCACCTGTTCTTTTAATAACTTGAGGCGTCATATCAGCATGAACGACTACCATAGTATCGCCTTGTTGAGTTACATTTAGTTGAAATAATATAGAGGTTGTCCACGGACAACTTGTTATAGTTTGTAAAAGCGTACCATTGCTTGAATAAATTTTTAATGCAGTATTCTGAAAAGCAAGTATATATTCTTGTGTGTCATTAAATACAAAACCTTCTAAACGAGATTGAGCACCTAAGTCTGCTCTATATAATGTTCCTGCTCTTCTTTCTATTGCACCTTGATTAAGGGTAAATACATTTCGTGCTCTTTTAAGAGATTGTTGAAAACTTGCAATATCCGTTCTTGCGATAATAGTTTCATCAACTTCTCCTCGTGTAAAACTATTTTGATGTGTTCTTGATGTTGGCATATTATGACGAAGATGGAACTACAGCCGTAATGCCATTTAACGCTCCTCTTTGTCGTACTTCTATTAACAAACTGCTACGTAGTTTCCTTGTTGTTTGGGTTTGTGATTCAGTTGCTCGTGCAACCTGTAATTGTAATAATGCTCTTTTTTGATATAAAATAGATAAATTATCATTTCTTGCTATTGCACCTGCAAATAATGATGCTAACTCAAACTTTAATATTTCTGTAAAGTAAGGTGGCATATCATTTTCATGTGGTCTAAATGTATAATCACATACTACAGTATCTGCAGTAGATGTATTTGTAAAAATAAAATCACCATATCTATCAAACACAATAACATTATCGCTTACTGTACAAGTATGTATAAGTATTGCATCTGCAGGAATTGCATATGAAGATTCAAATCTATCTAATGGGTCTACTGTACTTTTAGATAATACGGCTTGTTTACTTGCAAATCTCCATCTTGCTCTTGTTAAATGCCCTTTAAGTGTTGATTCATAAAGTTGATTAGATACTTGGCTTTCAGTTGTATTGTCTGTAAACGAAGCAATAGTGTTTGCTCCTATAAGAATTAATGACTGATTACAAATATCTATATTACTTAATGCCATAGTTTATATAAAGGGGGTGTTGCCACCCCCAATACTTATGTTCCATTAATTGTTGTTACTGTGGCGGCGGCAGTTGCACTTGATACTACAATTAAATCTGCAGTACGTGTACCACCTGTTGCTCCAACAACAAGAATTAAATCGTTTTGTTTTAATTGATTCGTTGCACTATTAAAGTACCCTGAACCAACGATAGTTCCAATAGCGTCAGCCGAGTTATACATAAACAAACTCTGGTCGCCACCTGTGGCTATCATTTTTAATGTTGCTTGTGAAAATGCCATGTATCTCTCCTATTCAGCAATTATACATTGAATCATACCTTCACCATCAATCTCAACTGCACCCATACTCATGTAAGATGTAATTAAGTTTGAAACCTTTTCAGGTATGTAATTAACCTCAGTACGAATATCTGAGCCCATTGCTAAACCAACTGCTGACTTATGATACGCATGACAATCTCTGTTACTGCCAGAAAGAGTTAAACCTGAATGTGTAAACCACATAAAGCCTAACCATCTCTTTGCAGTAAGACCACCTGCGTAAGGTAAATCACTCTCACCAACATATTCTGCTCTTGAGAATTGGTCTATTTGTAGCAAGTCTGCCCACCCTGCTGAAGAAACAACAAAGTATCGTTGTCCATCATCAGGTATATCACCTGCACCAAATGCTTCATAAACAGTTAATGCTTTTGCCAACGTAAGACCTGCACTACCATGTGCGACATTGTTACTGTTTGAACCTGCATCTAATATATCAATGATAAGTTGGTCAGTTTTTCTACCAAGTGCAGAAGCCGCACTTTGTGATAGAACTTGCCTTTCATCAATGTTTGTCTTTAACTCGTCCAGTCTATCAACGTAATCCGCCGCATAGAAATCTGAAAGAGTTACATCTACTGTATTGTGAGTAATTTCCATTGTTGGAACATTTGCGTGTCTACTTTTTTCTGTTGCAGACCCTTTACCCACTTTTTGGAATCTCGCTTGAGAACCCTTAACATTATTAAGCGTTCTGATTGTGTTTTTTAATTTAGAGCCCATACGCTGATAAGCCATGTGGACTTCACTTTCAAATTGCTTAATAAATGCAGTTGTAATGGAAGTTGCCATTTCATACTCCTTTATTAGTTACTATTAAACAAATTTCAAGTTATCCATTTTTATCTTTTTGGGTTGCCCTATAACGTGGGCCCAAATGTTTAAGAATGGGCTTTACTCCTCTAAAAACCTTTATACTAGGTTTCTTATAAAAGTATAACATTTTTTGACGTTTGACAAGTACTGGTGTTTTTTTAAATGAAAAACCTAAAAATTTTAGCCATTTAATTGTTTTTGTTTGTTCAGGAGTACATACATTAAATAAATAATCATAATGTTCTTCTATATATCTAACGAATGGAATATTACCTTTACAAAACTTTACAAAATTTCGCATAGGTTCATCAGAAGATAAATACCAAATAGAAGCAATACGTGAATCAATACGTGTCGGACACGCTCCCCACATAGCAATGACCTTATTTTCATTATTAAAAAGAGTAAATGTTATTGTATTTTTTCTGTTAATACGAAATGGATATAATAACGAAAGTAATGGCTCTTTGTTAATTGTAGCTAATTCAAAGCGGTCAGTTTGTTTTAGTTTCGGGACAAGTTCAAAACAATCATCAGGGATTGCAATGTCCATGTACATTACTTACCACGATACAATCTATTAAAATCTGCATCAACTTCTTTAACATATGCAGGGTCTCTATGTCTACTATCAAAGTATCTTGGGTCTCTCATTTTTGCTCTAACATCTTCTATTGTTAATTGTTGGCGTGGTTCATATTGTTGTTGCGAACCAATGCTTTGTTTTTTATCTTCCATAAGTTGTTCAAGAAATTCTATACCTTCTGCATCTTGACCTAATTTATTAATCAATAAATCTGCTTGTGCAGGTGGATATGATACATCAAGCCATGATTCAACTGCGTCCATTCTTGCTTCTGCATTTTCTCCTAGTTTTGCCATTTCTTCATCTGCATTAGGCATTTGATTAATTGCATGGTCAAAATACATATTTATACCTCTTTGATATTCTTCTTGCGTATAAGCATTTTCTTTGCAATGTTCAGTCCACCATTGACCAATAGCTGATTCTTTAACCTCTTCTTCTGTTACTCCTTCAGGCATTTCAGAAACAACATATTCTTCAGGTGCTTCTGCTATCGCTTCGTCTGATAATTCATTTATTATTTGTTCTTTAAGTTCATCTTTTTTTCCGCCTACAAATTGTTCAAGATGTGCATTAGATTTAAGCAAATCATCTGTGCGTACTTCTCCTGTATCTGCGTTCCAAAATTTTTCAGGTACATTTTCTGGACGTTCTCTTATTGTTTCACGTGAAACATTTTGTGTTTCTTCAACTGGATTTATAGGTTGTACTTCTTCAACATTAGGTTCTGCTTGTGCTTGTGTTTCATCTGACATTTAGTTTTTCCTTTACTATATTTTGACTTAAACCTTTATTGGTTCGTCTTTGTATTAAGCCTACTAAATATCGTTGTCCTTCAAGATGTCTTAAAGTTGCATCAGTAA
>VMHT01223191.1_pt1 | contig 12131 bp, 16 predicted proteins | sample 4693611 | NCBI WGS metagenome assembly VMHT01 (sample SAMN12280063, study PRJNA550983) | marine metagenome | isolation source: seawater sampled from same location over 5 years 0.02-0.2 micron viral filtrate | place: USA: collected off the coast of southern California halfway between the port... ...
TACAAGAAGTAGCAACGCACTTGATACTGAAGTCACAAGTGTAGAAACAGACGAGGGTACATTGTTTCCTATTGGTGGTATAAGAATGGTTGTAAGATGTACTTATGAGTTCCAAGCTGGAACTCCATAAACAAGGAGAAGATATGGCAAATAAAGATAAAATTATAGATAAGATAGAAAAGAAAATAGACAGCATTGAAAAGCTACATGATAAGGAATCAATGATGTGCGAAGAAGTGAAAGATTTACTTGCTGATTTAAGAGACCAAGAAGAAGATGAGAAATGGGAAGATGATTCAGAAGAAGATTTTGATGAAGATAATGATGACGAAGATATTGACGAAGAAGAAGATAAGGAGTAAAAGACTTTATGGCTAAGGACATTAAATTATTTAAAGATGGGAATGAGATAACTATTAATGAAACTCAACTTGATAGTTTTATAAGTTTAGGCTGGAAACAAGAAAAAGAAAATATATCAACAAGCAAAAAGGAAAATAAAAAATGGCAACACACTTTGGAAAAGAAGGAGTCGTAAAAGCTGGTGGAACAGGTATAGGTGAACTTACATCTTATACTTTAGAAACTACTGCTGATGTCGTAGAAGATACTCAATTATCTGATGCAACTAAATCATTTGTAGCTGGAAGAACATCATTTTCAGGAAGTTTAGAAATGAGTTATGATGAAACTGATTCTCCACAACAAACATTAACTGCTGGAACTGAAATAGCTTTTATTTTAGGGCCTGAGGGAGATGGTTCAGGAGATGAAATTTTTACAGGCTCAGGAATCATTACAGGTATGAGTGTTAATGTGACATTAGATGGTATAACTACTAGATCGGTCACTTTTCAAGGCACAGGAGCATTAACAAGAGGAACTGTCTAATAATATTGTATGAAATTTATTGACAGAGCAAAATCTCATTTTGAGTCTCTTGGTGTTCAACATATTGAAGTTGAAGAATGGAAAGATGAAGCTGGTAATCCAAGTTTAATTTATTGGAATCCAATTACTCTATCTGAAAAAAATAAACTATTTAGAAAATCTGACAACCTAAACGATGTTAGTATTCTTGCTGATATTCTAGTTATGAAAGCACTAGATAAAGATGGTAACAAATTATTTGCATTAGAAGATAAACTTGGCTTAATGCACAAAGTTGATTCTGATGTCCTCTCTAGGATAGCAACTGCTATGGTACAAGCTATCCATCCCGAACAGGTAAAAAAAAACTAAAATCTGAGCCTGAATTAAAGAATTGTTTTATTGTAGCTGATAGATTAAAAATATCTTTAAGAGAAGTTTTACAAATGGAAGAATGGGAGTATAACCATTGGTTAGGCTATCTTTTATTAGAAAGCGAAGAACACGAACAAGCTATGAATAAGACAAGGCACAGATAATGGCACAAAATTTAGTATTAAACATATTAGCAAAAGACAAAACAAAACAAGCTTTCAATGGTGTCAGGGCTGGATTATCAAATTTAAGAAGTGCAGTATTCTCTGTTCAGGGTGCAATTATTGGTATTGGTGGTGGACTTGCTATTAAATCAATTTTAAATGTTGGATCAACTGTTGAACAATTAAGATTAAGATTTGCTTTCTTATTTAAAGGTGTCAAAGAGGGAGACAAAGCTTTTCAAGGATTAATAGACTTTGCTGGTAGAGTACCTTTTTCACTAGAGGAAATTCAAGCTGGTGCTGGAAACTTAGCTGTTGTCACAAAAAATGCTGAAGAATTAAATGAAGTTTTAAAACTAACAGGTAATGTTGCATCGGTCACAGGATTAGATTTTAGAACAACAGCAGAGCAAATACAAAGATCATTTTCTTCAGGTATTGGTAGTGCAGACTTATTTAGAGAAAGAGGTGTTAGAGCATTATTAGGATTTAAAGCTGGAGTACAAGTCACAACAGAAGAAACAAAGAAAAGATTTAGAGAACTATTTGGAGAGGGTGGAGAGTTTGAAAAAGCTACTGAAGTTCTATCAACTTCATTTACAGGTACTTTATCAATGCTATCTGATAAACTATTTAAGTTTAGATTAGATACAGCACAAGCTGGTTTTTTTGATTTTATCAAACAAGGTTTAGTAGAAATTAATAAACTAATAGAAAACAACTCAGAAGTATTAACAGGTTTTGGACAAAAGTTATCTGCTGGTCTTATTACAGCAACAAAACAAATTATATTAGGTAGTGCTGTAATTATACAAGCAATAAAACCAATATTTTCTTTTATTGGACAATCCTTGTTAGGTCTTTTTGATTTTTTAAGAACTTTGCCTGAGGGAGTTAGGACTTTTGGTATTCTGGGTTTCTTAATGCTTGGTGGAAAAGGAAAAGCTTTAGTAATTATTATTGGTGGTTTTATTGATGAAATAAGATCAATGATGGGAAAACTCTTGATGAATTTTGCAGAGTTTAACCAAATAATTTTAGAGGTAAGAAAATCTTTAGGTTTAGTAAGCGATGAAAATTTTGTAAAAATATTAAATCAAAATAATAGATTAGTTGGAATAGCAACAAATTTACAGAAACCTATTAATGATTATAGAAAAGAACTTGAAGCAACAAGTGGTGGTTTAGATACAACAACAAAAAAACTTAGAGCATTTTTAGAAACTTTAGAAGCAAAAGCTTTATTATCAGCAAAACAAGTAGAAGAAATATTAAATAAACTTAAAGGTGCAACAGAAGAAAGTAAAAAGGTTGGAATAGAGTTAGGTAAAGTAAAAGAAAATATACTTACTGCATTTAAAAAAGATTTTGAATCTATTAATCAAACAATAGGTAAAATGGCACATAGTAGCTTAAAAGCATTTTCAAAGTCATTAGCTGAAGCAATAGTTCTTGGTAAAGATTTAAATATGTCTATGAAAGAATTAGCACAAAAAATTATGGTTGATTTAGTAGCATTTACAATTCAAATAGTTTTACAAGAATTAATAAGAAAAGCATTATCAGGAACAATATTTGATATTTTTAAAAATCAAAAAGATGTTTGTGAAGATATTTTAGGAATAAATAAAGCACAAGTTACAGCAGAGTCTTTAAAATTAGCTTTAATGAAAGCACAAACACAGGAATTAAGAAACCAAAAAAATGAACAAAAAGATAAAAACAAACAACAATTTATTTCTTTATTGTTAGGTGGAGGAGGTGGTGGTTTTGCACAAGGAGGAGCAGTATCTAAAGGAAAACCAATAGTAGTTGGAGAAAGAGGTGCTGAAGTATTTGTTCCGAATAGTACAGGTCAAATAACACAAAATGCTAGAGGTACAGGAAGTGGAGCAGTTAATGTCAACTTTACAATCAATACAATAGATTCAAGAGGATTTAGTGATGCTTTACAAGAGAACAGAGGTACTATAACAGGAATAATAAACAATGCTTTAGCAGAAAAAGGAAGAAGTGAGTTAGTATAATGAGTGGTGCATTTCCAATATCAACATCTAAATTTCAAACACTTGGTATTAGATCAACACAAAATACTATTATTTCAAAATCTATATCAGGAAAAAAACTAGCAAGACAAGTTGATAATCAAAGATTTAGTTTTACTGCACAAATTATTACAGCAAAAAGATCAGATGTTTATGGAGAATTGATGGCTTTTATAATGAAGCAAAGATCAGGAAAAGAAAACTTTACAATAATCCCACCTGAAATAGAAGATGCTAGAGGTAATGTAAGTGGTACTGTTCTTGTAAATGGAGTTCATGCAGTTGGAGATACAACAATAGATATTGATGGAATGACAGGAACATTGAAAGCTGGAGACTTTATCAGTTTTGCTTCGCATACTAAAGTCTATATGGTAGTTGCAGATGCAACAGCCGATGGGTCAAATGAAGCTACAATTACAATAGAGCCACCTCTTATAACAGCATTAACAAATGATTCTGTTGTAACTTATGACAATGTTCCTTTTACTGTGCATTTAGTAAATGATATTCAAGAATTTGGCACAGTAGGTGCTGATAAAGATGGAAATTTATTATACCAATTTGAGTTAGATGTTGAAGAAACTCTTTAATGAAAAAATACAAAATTACACACTTAGTGAGTGCTGACTTTGAAGCTACTGTTATTGTTAATGAAGATGAGATAGATACTAATTTAAACGATTTAAAGGAGTACAAAAAACCTGATAGTAAATTTAATTTTACCATGATAAAAGGTACAGAAAGCATAACAAGAAGTTATTACGAGGACTATGGCACGAACACTAACAACAGCAGTAAAAAACGAATTATTAACAGGTCAGATTAGACCGATACACCTCATTGAGATAGGATTCTCAACACCTGTATTTATTACTGATAATGGCTTTGCTTTAACTTCTTCAATATCAGGTACAAGTAGAACATACACAGCTTCTTCATTTTTAGTAGGTGGCTCATCATTTGAAGAACAAACAGATATTACAAAAACTACACTTAGTTTATCTTTATCAGGTGCAGATCAAACTTTTATCTCAACAGTTTTAAATGAAAATGTTGTAAATGATACTGTTGAAATATACAGAGGATTACTAGATTCAAATAATTCAATTATAGCTGACCCTATATTATTATATTCAGGAAACATAGATACATTTGAAATATCTGAAACAGCAACTCAATCAAATGTTAAATTAATTATTGTATCTCATTGGGCTGATTTTGATAAAAAGTCAGGTAGAAAAACAAATAATGCTTCTCAGCAAAGATTTTTTAGTACAGATGTTGGTATGGATTATTCAAGCGAAACAGTTTTAGATATTAAGTGGGGAAGACAATGACAACTTTTGATGAAATTATTAACCTATATTATAAATTTAATAAATATAAAAAAAATACATATCCTGATTTATACTATCATATTTTACCATCAATTAATCTTAATCAATACAAAGTATTTAAGGATGAAAAAGGTATTTTTGGTTTTGTAAATTGGGCTTATCTAAGTAAAGAAATAGAAAAGTCATATATTAAAACATCTATAATTTATAAAAATGAATGGAAAAGTGGAAATTATTTGTGGTTATATGATATTGTTATACTTAGAAAAAGCAAAGAGGTTATGTCATGGGTTTATAACTATTTTAAAAAATTATTAAAAACAAATGAATCTATATCTTGGTTGCGTTTAGATAAAAACGACAAAGTATATAGAGTAGCAAAAAAATTTAAAAGGGAGTTTCATAACTAATGGGTGGTAAAGTAAAAAAAATAATTCAACCTGTTGTATCAGCATTTAATATTTTTAATGGTGGTGGTAATATTTTTGTTGCTCTAGGAATAATCGCTATTGGTTGGTTATTTGCAAGATCAACAAAACCTGATGTACCTGATTTTGGAACAAATGATTTTGAAGAAACTGAAAGAGGAATACTACTTAATAAACAATCTAACAATGCCTGTATTCCTGTAATATATGGAGAAAGATTAGTTGGTGGAACAAGAGTATTTATAGAAACCTCAGGAACAGATAACACTTATTTATATGTTGCTTTGGTTCTTTCTGAGGGAGAAGTAAATTCAATAGAAGAAATTAGAGTAGATGACAAAGTAGTTACATTTGATGGTGCTTTAACTCATGGAACTACAAGAGAAGTAGCAAGTGGAGATAGTAATTTTTACAAAGACTCTACAAGTCATATTCAGATACAAGCATTTTTAGGAAAAGACGATCAAGTAGCATCAAGTGTATTAACACCTTTATCATCTTGGGGGTCAAACCACAAATTGTCTGGTATTTGTTATTTAGCTGTAAGGTTTAAATGGAATCAAGATATTTTTGGTGGAATACCAACAATACAAGCTAAAGTAAAAGGTAAAAAGATTATCACATTAGCATCTGACTTATCAGAGCAAACAGCATCTTTTTCTACAAATCCAGCTTTTTGTTTATTAGATTATTTAAGAAACGAAAGATATGGAAAAGGTATTGCTACATCAAGTTTAAATTTACAAAGTTTTTATGATGCTTCACAAGTTTGCGTTACACAAGTTACACCATTTTCAGGTGGTAGCGATATAAATTTATTTGATTGTAATGCTGTTGTAGATACATCAAAAAAAGTATTAGATAATGTTAGAGATATAGTAAAAGGAATGAGAGGTTATCTTCCTTATGTGCAAGGTAAATATAAATTAGTTATTGAGACAACAGGCACAGCTTCAATATCATTAACAGAAGATGATATTATTGGTGGATATGCTTTAGTATCTCCTACAAAAAATACAAAATATAATAGAGTAATTGCTTCTTTTATAAATCCTGACAGAAACTATCAGGTAGATGAAGTTCAATTTCCAGCAATAGACGATAGTGGATATGCAACAGCAGATAAACACGCAACAATGAAAACAGCAGATGGTGGATTTTTATTAGAGGGTAGATTTGATTTTAGGACTATTACTTCTCCATATCAAGCTGAAGAAATGGCTGAGATTATTTTAAGAAGATCAAGAGAGTCTTTAGGTCTTAGTATTAACTGTGGATTTAAAGCTTACGAATTGCATATAGGAGATATTGTAAATGTTACTTTAAGTAGCTTAGGTTTTTCAAATAAATCTTTTAGAGTTTTATCTATGACATTTAGAGAAGATTATAGTATTGATCTTAACTTAGTAGAATATCAAGCATCACATTATACTTTTGCAACTAAAGGACAAGTATCAAGTACACCATCAACTACTTTACCTAATCCTTTTGTTGTTCAGCCACCAGCAAGTGTAACTTTATCAGATCAATTAATTGAATATAATGATGGAACTGTAATTGTAGCTTTAGATGTTAGTGTTGGTGCTTCTCCTGATTCATTTATAGATTTCTACCAAGTAGAATATAAATTAAGTTCAGATTCTAATTTTATTATATATGCACAAGGCTCAGGTCTTAATCACAGAGTTTTAAATGTAATAGACCAAGAAACTTATGATGTAAGAGTAAAAGCAGTATCTACTTTAGGAGTATCATCTACTTATGTTTCAGCACAAAGAAAAATTGTAGGTGCGATTGAGCCACCATCAGATGTTGCAGACTTTTCATGTAATATTACAGGACAAGATGCACATTTATCTTGGACAGCGATTGGCGATCTTGATTTAGCATTTTATCAAATTAGATTTTCTGATAAAACAGATGGTACAGGAGAATGGTTAAACTCTGTAAATTTAGTAACTAAAGTATCAAGACCAGCTACATCTGTTACAGTACCAGCAAGGGCTGGAACATATCTTATTAAAGCAGTAGATAAACTTGGGAATTTTAGTTCTAATGCAACAGCTATTGTGTCAAATGTTACAAGTGCAGAAAATTTTAATGCAATAACATCTGTTAGTGAACATCCTACATTTGCTGGAACTAAGACAAATGTTTCAATATCTAACGATTCACTTATACTTAATTCAAGCGAATTATTTGATTCTGCTTCAGGTTTATTTGATGCTAATACTACAAGATTTTTTGATTCAGGTCTTGCAAACGCAGATTTTTTAGCATCAGGTAATTATGAGTTTTCAAATGTTATAGATATTGGTGCAAAACATACAGTAAGAGTCACAGCTTCATTAACACAATCAGCTAGAAATCCTGATGATTTATTTGATAATAAGTCTGGTAATATAGACGATGCTAAATCTAATTTTGACGGAGATACACCAGCTAACTGTGATGCTCATTTAGAAATTGCAACTAGCGATGATAATTCAACATTTACATCTTTTCAAGGATTTGTTATAGGAAATTACACAGCGAGATATTTAAAATTTAGAATTGTTATGACTTCAACAGATTTAGCTTCAACACCTGTAATATCAGAAGTTACAATATCAGTAGATATGCCTGATAGAATATTAAGTGGTAATGATATAGCTTCAGGTACTTCTACAAAAACTGTTTCATTTACAACACCATTTAAGACCACAGCTTATGCAGTTGGAATTACAGGAGAAAATATGGCAACAGGAGATTTTTTTACAGTTTCTAATAAAACAGTTGATTCTTTTGATGTTTTATTTAAAAACTCTAGCAACGCAAATGTTTCAAGAACTTTTGATTTTATTGCAAAAGGATTTTAAAAGGAGTATAAGAAATTATGGCACAACATGACATGAATATTGCGAATCAGAGTTTTCCTGATTTTAGAACAGATTTAAACAATTCGCTATCAGCGATAAATTCAATGCACTCAGGCACATCAAGACCAAGTGGTGCTGTTGCTGGTACAATGTGGCTAGACACAACATCAGCTTCTAGTCCAACCATAAAATTCTTTGATGGCTCAGATGATATAAGTTTTGCAACAATAGATTATTCAGCAAACACAGTTAATTTCTTAGATTCAACAGTAGTTGCAGATATATTAGGAGACACAACTCCTCAATTAGGTGGTCAATTAGATGTTAATGGAAATTCCATTGGAGATGGAACTAGAGAATTATTAAAATTTATAGAAACTGCTAGTGCAGTAAATGAAGTTTCTGTAACAAATTCAGCAACAGGAAATGCACCTGAATTATCAGCAACAGGAGATGATACAAATATTGATTTAAAATTAACACCTAAAGGTTCAGGTAAATTAAATTTAGATGGAATTAAATTTCCAAATGCAGATGGTTCAGCAAATCAAATTTTAACAACTAATGGTTCAGGAGTTCTATCTTTTGCAGATGCTTCAGGTGGTGGTACAAGTTGGCAATCGGCAGTTAAAACTGCAAACTTTACAGCAGTTGCTGGCGAGGGATATTTTGTTAATACTACTGGTGGTGCTTTTGAAATAGATTTACCAACATCGCCATCTGTTGGAGATGAAATAGAATTTGTAGATTTTGCAAGAAAGTTTGAAACAAACGCATTAACATTAGATCAAGGTTCAAATAAGTTTCAAGGATTTACAACTCCAAAACCCGTTTATAATACAACAGGACAAAATATTAGAATAGTTTATTCAGGTTCAACACAAGGATGGATTCCTGTAAGAGATGATGATGTAACTAATGAAACTCCACAATCTTATTCAGTAGATTATTTAGTAGTTGCTGGAGGAGGTGGAGGTGGATACAATAGAGGAGGAGGAGGAGGAGCCGGTGGTTACCGAGCTTCTTATAACTCTGAAGCATCTGGTGGAGGTGGTTCTTCAGAAACTGCTTTAGCCATGGTAGGTTCAACAGTTTATACAGTTACAGTAGGTTCAGGTGGTACTCCTTCAAGTGGTGGATCAGATGCTGGAGTAAATGGAGGAGATTCAACTATATCAGGTTCAGATATTACAGATGTTACATCAACAGGAGGAGGTGGAGGAGGTTCTTCATCTTCAACTAATGGTTCAGTAGGTGGATCTGGGGGAGGAGGTTGCGGTAATCCTGTAACTAATGGTGCATCAGGTACAGCTAATCAAGGTTTTGCTGGTGCTACCGGTTCTGGTAGTCCACCTAATCATGGAGGAGGTGGCGGAGGAGCTGGCGAAGCTGGTAACACTGATGGCACTTCACATGGTGGAGATGGAGTAGCATCTACTATTACAGCAAGTCCAACAACAAGGGCTGGTGGAGGTGGAGGAAATTTTGAATTTGGATCGCCACCAAATGGTGGTGCTGGTGGGGGAGGCTTCGGTGGAGGCGAGGGTTTTGTAGCAACTGCTGCGACTGCTAATACGGGTGGGGGTGGAGGAGGAGGCTCTGGGGGAGGAGGAGCTCCTGATAATAATGGTCGTGCTGGTGGAAGTGGTGTTGTAATTTTAAGAATGGCAACTTCAGATTATTCAGGCACAACATCAGGTAGCCCAACTGTAACTACATCAGGTTCAGATACAATTATTACATTTAACGCATCAGGGAGTTACACAGGATAATGGCACATTTTTGTAAATTAGGAATTGGAAATATAGTTGAGAAAGTAGTTGTTGTATCAAATGATATTGCAACAACAGAACAAGCGGGTGTAGATTTTTTAAATAATTTATATGGTACAAATGATATTTGGAAACAAACATCTTATAATACAAGTGCTGGAGAACATTTATTAGGTGGAACACCTTTTAGAAAAAATTATGGTGGAATAGGTTACACTTATGACCAAACTAGAGATGCTTTTATTTCTCCACGAACATATATTAGTTGGACATTAAATGAAACAACTTGTCAATGGGAACCACCAATACCATATCCTAATGATAGCAATAACTATGCTTGGAACGAAACAAAGAAAATTTGGGAACAAATAGAAGAAATATAATAAACATTTTAAATGAGTGGTGTGAAAAAATCTGAAAATACAGCATGGTCTTTTAAGGTAGACACAGTTAATGCTTATGCTTATTGGGAAAAAGCATTTACCCCAGAAGAATGTAATAAAATTATTAAAATAGGAAAAGATAAAGGTTTAATCAAAGGTGGAATAATAGGAAAAAGTAAATTAGACATTAGATCAAGTCAAATAACTTGGTTAGTTCCTGATGATTTAGAATGGGTATATAGAAAAATTACAGATATAGTTTTAAGTCTTAATGATAGATTTTTTCAATTTGATATTTATGGTATAATTGAACAATTACAATTCACTAACTATAAAGCACCATCAGATAATTATGGAAAACACGTTGATAAAGCACAAAATTTTCCAATTAGAAAATTATCAGTATCAATTCAACTTACTGATCCAAAAAAATATAAAGGTGGAGAGTTATATTTATACGATAATGAACAAGGTGTAGAAATGAAAAAAGAACAGGGAGATTTAATTTTATTTCCATCATATACATTACATGAAGTTAAGCCTGTAACTAAAGGAGAAAGAAATTCGTTAGTTGCTTGGGTTACAGGAAAACAGTTTAAATGAGTTTTAAATATAAAGTTATTAAAAAGGCTCTTTCATACGAATTATCAAATTTTTGTTTTAATTATCTTAAATTAAAAAGAGATGCTGTTTCTTTTATGTATCAAAGTAAAATAGTAAATGAAAATATATTTTTAGGCACTTGGAAAGATAGTCAAATACCTAATACTTATTCTCATTATTCTGACTTTGTTATGGAAACTTTATTATTAAAATTGTTACCAACTTTAGAAAAAGAAACACAACTTCAATTAGTTCCTACTTATTCTTATACTAGAATTTATAAAAAAGGAGATGAATTAAAAAGACACAAAGATAGACCAAGTTGTGAAATATCTACAACACTTAATTTAGGTGGAGATAAATGGTCAATATTTATTGATCCAAGTGGTAGTGATAATGTTATTGATGAATATAGAAAAATACATAGACCAAATGCTCCTAAAGGAAAAGAGGTTATTCTTGATGTAGGAGATATGTTAGTTTATTCAGGTTGTGATTTAGAGCATTGGAGAAAACCATTTAAAGGTAATACTTGTTGCCAAGTTTTTTTACATTATAATAACAAAAATGGACAATTTAAAAGTAATAACAAATATGATGGAAGACCGATGTTAGGAGTGCCATCAAATATAAAAATTAAAAATATTGATTGAATATTTAAAAATTGATATAAAAACATCTGCGAGTGGGTGCAACCTCCACACCACGCACTCACTTGCTTAACTATGGTATAAACTATGCAGTTATCTAAACATTTCACTTTAGAGGAGATGGAAAAATCTCAAACAGCTACAAGAAAAGGTATTAAAAATAAAGCTGGTAGTGGAGAGATTAAAAACTTAGGAGATCTTTGTTATGAAGTATTAGAGCCTGTACGAGCAAAGTTTGATAAGCCTGTCACAATTACATCAGGATATAGAAGCCCTGAATTATCAGAAGCTATTGGAAGTAAAGCAACATCACAGCATTGTTCAGGCGAAGCAGTTGATTTTGAAATAGCTGGAGTTTCTAATTTGCAAGTAGCTTTATGGCTGACTAACAACGTAAATTTTGACCAATGTATTTTAGAATTTTGGACAGGAGAAGCTAGTTCAGGTTGGATTCATGTATCATATAAAGATGGCTCTAATAGAAAACAAGTATTAACATATGATGGCAAATCATATACAAATGGATTACCTGATGCAAAATGGTCAGATGGTAAAATGCAAAACTAGGAGATAATATGCTTACAAAGAAACAAAAGAAACTACCACCAGCTTTACAAAAAGCTATTATGAGTAAAAAGAAAAA
>VMHT01130567.1_pt1 | contig 12129 bp, 12 predicted proteins | sample 4693611 | NCBI WGS metagenome assembly VMHT01 (sample SAMN12280063, study PRJNA550983) | marine metagenome | isolation source: seawater sampled from same location over 5 years 0.02-0.2 micron viral filtrate | place: USA: collected off the coast of southern California halfway between the port... ...
CCCACTCGACATCAATACCAGTTCCTGTATCTTCCCAGGTAAGAGGTTCAGTGTATTGGAATTCGAAATACCATTGATAGGCATTGATTTGAATCTCAAAGGAATCCTCAGTGTCTGGATTCCAAACAGCAGTGTTGGAGCCAAGGGCGAGGACTGTCAGCCAGACAACAAGAGTAGTCGGGAGGATGTAAAACATGGCTTCCAATTTTGTATTGTGCCGTTCGACCGGGAATGCCCCGACCTCGATGTGATCAACACCTGTTGTATCAGGTTCAACACCATCTCGATAACGCAGGATTGCTGTAAACAGCCAACCGAATGTGAAAATCGCTACAAGAATCGACCAGAACATGTATTTGTCGTAAAGGACGTAGAAAACGGTATCTTCCGCTGGCATGGCTGCACCCTGTTCAAAGGGGCGAGAAGGCCTACTTTAAGCGTTGGCGTAAAGCAAGCACTGAAGTGAAATTCTTTACGTTCGTTTTCTTTCATATTAATGTATGTTCTTCGGCAAAATCACACAAGTTGAAGAACAATTTCAACGTCATGATGCCGAGGTAGCGACATGGACCCGACCAATGCCATCGAACGATTCGAGGTTGCCGGCAAGGCATTGGGTGAAGCGCGACACCGAAATCGGGAGGAAGGATTCGCCATCATTGTTGAAGGTCCGAGAGACAGAGCCGCCCTCCAGCGTCTTGGTTTCGACGGACCAATTGAGGTTGTCAATCGGGGGTGGGGCATGGACCGGCTCGTTGCATATCTGTACGAAACCTACGGGACGAGGACCGCCGACCGCCGTTCAACAATGACTCTGCTGATGGATTGGGATCGAACCGGAGGGAAGTTGCAAGCGAATCTCCGTCGGCGCCTCGAATCGTTTGATGTTCTCATCGACGAAGATTTGCGAAAGGTATTGATGAAGGCACTCAAACCTGAAACGAGGGTTGTCGAAAGCCTTGGCGGGCTCTCCGGGGCACTTGCGCCGTACATGAGCATGACCTCGATACTTCGACAGGATGATTCCAATCCTGCGGGTGGGAATTAAAAGAGTCCTGAACCTTGTACGACAACATGGGACTTCTGCGAAACTACCGCTGGCTAAAGGCTCGCGACATCAAAGCCTATCCCAAACCAGATTTTGCAAAGAAAGCGGCCACAGATGCTGAAATTTCGGTGTGCGAGGCATTACGAAACGTAGACGGAGTTGTCGAAGTCTATCATTCCGCACGAATCGATCAGATCATCAGTGGCAAGAGTCGTCGAGAAGCCGACATCATTGTTTTGATGCGTAATAGAATTGTCTTCGTTGAAATCAAGAACTACAAAGGAGACATCACCATGGAGGAGAATGTCTTGTTTCAGAATGGGCAGTCACGGAGGTGGACCTTTGCAAAGCTTGAGGAAGCAGTAGGCCGGTTCCACGAAATTAGTCGACATGTAGGAATACGGATTCAACAAGATGTCATCGAGACAGTTCTGGCCTGTGTAGGGTTTGCAAACGTCGATCAAAGTGTGAAACCCAGAGCGCTTACGGGTTCATTTGTAGCTGAATCAACAGAACATCTTCTCTCAATCCTATCTACGAATGAAGAACATCACGTCGATTTTGATGAAGAGACGCTCAAGGCGTTGAAAACTCTGCTTTCGATGTTTGGAACGTGGGATGCGATGCAGTTCCCGAATGAAGCACAGCACGAGGGCGATCTCATCCAACCACGCGACAAGATTCGTGAATGGCGAGTCACCTATCAGGCACTTCGCGTCCGAAATGAGCGCACCTGGTGGGGGACGTTTTTCCGCGGACCAAAGTTTGTTGGTGATTTAATCCCTCGACTTGGCAACGACATCGTAACGATTGACCTCGACTACACGGCCTCAGCAGTACTTCATAACCCACACGAACGTATCGATGAGGAATACCCCTTCGAAGATGTGGCATCGTTGGTGTTCGGATACAAGGAAGTTCCAGACTGGAACAAGGTCAAACTCATGGAGCCAAAAGCCGTTGAAGCAAAACGCGACAAGGTGATTCCAACACCACAAGAAGGCGATGTTATCCCTCAAGCACGGGTTCTCCGTCACCTTACAGAGGGGGCGCATCAAGGCATTGTGTTCCGTTTGGATGAGAAGAACGAGGGCGTTCTCTGGAGGGATCAGATGTCGATGGTTGAATGGGACAACAAGGATATGCTAATGGCCGTCAATTCAGCGCATGATGTCGAAGTTACATCCTCGACATACAACAAATCCCGCAAGAGTTGGCGCATCAAAGTCAAAACGATTTGAGTGCCGTCATTCCGAAGGTGGAACGACACGCCCATCTTCCTTCACGGTGTTGAGGACCACTTGAGTAAAGGATCGTTGAACACCCTTGAGGGTAAATACGGTCTTGGTGAGATCATCCAAATCTTTTCGTCCACGCACTCGAGCAAGGACCATTGAATCGTAATCTCCTGTAACATCGTAGACGCCGAAGACACGAGGGTCTGCTGCGATTTGTTGTTGCACATCGATCATCGAACCCTTCTGAATTCGCAATCCAGTGATGACGGTCATGGTCCAACCCATGCTTTCAGCATCGAGAATGACAGTGTACCCTTTGATTACGCCCATCTCCTCGAGACGGCGTAGGCGATTTGTGATTGTACCTTGGGCGACACCTACACGCTTGGCAAGGCCTCGTTGACTAATACGCGCATCTTCCAGAAGGGCTGCGAGAAGTTCACGGTCGGTTGCATCAAGGTCCATGCAAGGACGTTAGGCTTGCTCATCTTCAACGCTTCGTTCGGGTTTACTGCGCAATGGCAGGCGGATGTTTTGTGTCCAGCCGCCCAAGGTATCAACTTCCATCTTCAATTTCAGAACGAGCATTTCGTCTCGCCATTTCTTGAAACGAACATCGAAACTGAGCGAGTTGCCTGCTTCAACAGTACTGCGTTTCACTCCACCACGCATCGACCATGGTTCGATTGCTTCACAACCTTGTAACGATACATCCTGTCGTTTTGCATCAACTTCAATCACAATTGCAGGGTCTTTACCCGTTTTCCAGCGGGCGCGAATTTCAGGTAATCCGTGTTCTTGATTGAATGAACTCCGTACGACTGAGAACAAAATCACGAGGGCTACTGCAATGAAAACCAGAGGTGGAAGGTAATCGATGAGGGCAACATCCTCGCTGGAGGTTGGAACTGAAGTTTCGTACAATGCGATGACGCCGGGAGGTTCAACAGAGTCCGATTCAGCACCGAGAACAACGATGAGGACTTTCCAACCGTATTGTTCGTCAGCGAGATCAACACCTGCTGCTGACAAATGAGTGTATGGGATGGTTACATCGACCTGAGATATGTTTCCTCCTGAACGGTAAAAACCGACTTCGGAGTTAAGGTCTCGCACAAGATAGGAGAGTTCTCGGCCGTGATTGTCCTCACTGTTTTCTTCAACAAAGAGGAATTGCATGATGACATCGTTGCGAAGGTCAACAAGAGGTTCAACGGTTAGATTCGCAGCCAAATACAACTCGTCCTTGATTTCGGATTGAATGGAGAATGTTCCTTTCACATCGACAAGATGTTGACGTGCCTCCGTTCCGTTCCCGTTGATGATGGAACGACTTTCGTCCAATTCAACGCCCATGTTTCCAGCTCGAAGATTGGCATCATCATCGGGCCATGATGAACCCGTTTGGTCGCTAAATCTCCACCAACGAACAACCACATCATCCTCATCGGTTTCGATACAGTCCTTGCATTCAAGCGATGAACTTGTGAAATGTTCAACATAATCACGTTCAACATCCACGGGTTGCTCGATGCTCCATTCGATGTGAACGCTGATCGCGGCCGATGCAAGGAGGACAAACGCGAGCAGAACAACAACGGCCAAGGCCCTCATTCTTCTTCCTCCAAACCAAGCCGAATGGAAAGCAACCGTCGTTCGCCTTTGTCGAGCATCAGAGTAATGCGCGTTCCACACCAAGCATTGATGATCAGCGATCCAGTCTCATGATGGCATCGAAGCAGGAGTGCGCCTTGAGGGATTTCTCCATCGCCAACAACAACCTCTGGTTCCAGTGCTTCATCCTTAAGCAATCGAAGCAACACTTCGGGTTCAATGACAATCAATTCGCTGGAGAGTTTGTCGAACAGAAGAGGTATTGATTCCTGACGAGCGCGCCAATTTCCGTGCTTTGAAATGAATGCAGGTAAACCAACGTGGAGAACTTGCAACGGATGGAAGGTACCACCTGGCCATCTGTCACCACGCTTGTTGGGTGTTTCTTGCGCCCAGATTCGGTCGTGAACAAGACGGGGTGCAATCGCCATTCGCTTGCCACGCTTCCACCATGAAAAGTCTGCGTCTTTCAGTTGACATTGTTCGATGACAATCGCAGCCTCATCTTCGCTTGCCCCATGAATCGTGTGACGGTTTGCGCCCGGCTTGTCAAGGAGTCTTGATTCCCAACCAGAATTCTCTCTTCGTTTTGCTAACTTGTCGATGAAGGTCTTGGCCACGCCTTCTGGCGTAGCTTCTTCTCGGTGACGAAGGAGAGCAACAAAGAATCCTCCAGTGTTGTTGTCTTGAGGATAAAGGCGACGGGTTTTGTTGAGTGAATCGAGTAGGGTTTGTTCCTCTGGAGGCAGATAGCGTGCATCAAAGAACGGAACATCCTCAGGGTTCTCGGGAATGCTTCCAGTTTCATCGAGTGGACTCCACGATGTCAGACCTTGGTGCCAAACCAATCCTTCCACCTTGGATTCGTCGATGTCAACAACTTCCATCCATGGACATTTACGAATCAATTCGGCGATAACCGCTTCGTTTTCGACTGGATCGATGGAACAGGTCGAGTACACCATCGTGCCTCCGGGTCGAAGCAATTGGGCGCCCCTTGAGGCGATATCAACTTGCAGTTGAAACATGGTTCGTCCGCCTTTGGGTGACCAACTCCACCACACATCCTTGTTTTTCCGTGAGGTTGCACTTCCTGTGCAAGGAACATCGGCTACAACTGCATCAAAGCCGGGTTTAGGAATGCGCCCAACGTGGCGACCGTCGTGTTGGGTGATCATCACATTGTGAAGCGAAAGACGTCCGCGATTGCTGGCAAGCATATTGACGCGACCAGAAATTGGCTCATTGGCAACAACCACACCACTTGGTGCCATACGTTCGGCAGCATGGGTGGCTTTCGATCCAGGCGCTGCACAGAGGTCGAGTAGAAGTTCGTCCTGTTGCGGGTCGAGAACAAGAATGGGGAGCATGCTTGCTGCTTCTTGCCGAGTTACACGTCCGGTATCGTGCAGGAGTGCAAGCAGTTCACGAGTTCCATCGCGCGGTGCTTGTCCGCGAGCGAATGGTAGTTGGTAGGCTTCGTTCCCTACCGACCATGTCAGCGGAGTTGCACCCATGGCCAACAGCTGTTGGCGTGTCCAATCCATGTCGTAGTGGTTCATGGTAAGGCGGAGCGTTTCAGGAAGTGGTGTGGTCGCAGTTGCAATCCATTCACTTCGCCCGATTCCAAGCGATTCGGCAAGGCCGGTGAGAGGGGCGATTTCCGCTTGAGCGAGGAGTCCATCCTCACCGCTTCGCTCGCCCATGACCGTCCCTGAAGACGCGCCCCTTTGTGTCTTACGAAGCCGTTAGCATCATAGCGCGAGAATGTGTGGTTGGGTCATGCTCGGGGACGACATGCCGTGGTTGGTCCCGCTTTTCTTCGGATCAGTAGCCGTCTGGATGTTCCCAAAATCGGTTGAACTGTTTGCGCGCAAAAGGAGCGAATCGCTTCTTCGATTGCTGAGATGGTTGCCATTTGCACTCCTTGCCGTCATTCTGTCGTTGCGAATCTCGGCCATTTTTTCACATGATACATCTCACATCGAGGTCGCAGCCTATCTTGTCGAAGATGCGTCATTCCTCGATCGTTTGTACGTTCTCGTTGCAGGAGATGGGCTGGTCGAATGGATGGTCCTTCCACTGGTCTATCTGTTTGCTTGGAATGGTCAGGGATCAAAGCAAGCATGGTCAACTGAAGGTTTGTACAAATTGAAGCGTACTGTTGCTCTAATGTTGCTGGTTTCCTCAACCCTCTTGTTCGATGATTCAGCGTACATTGCTCCCGACACAATGCCTACTGGTACGATGATAGCACCTCATGTTGAAGCATGGGGTGTCGCCTTCCTTTTGTGTGTGCAATTTGTTGTCATCACAGGTTTGCTTCGTGCATACGGCCCTTCCACAGGACTGCAATCCTATCAGAAGCGTTTCTTTGCACCAGCCTCGCCGTTTGTTCTCACCGCATTCGCTTTCCTGTTCATGGCTTATCTTGAGTCAGGTGTGTTTGACTCGTCATGGTGGAGCGATCCGCGTCAAGACGATCCGTTTGCAACACTGTGGTTGTGGATTTTTGTAGCTTTTAATCTGCATATTTTCGCCGTCCCTCAGCGGGAAGCCGATGCTCATCTGGGACCGGGAAATGGACGAAGCAAAGCCCTTGGCTGGGTCATAGGAACAAGTGTTGGCCTGCTGATTGTCGTGACAGCAATCCTGATGCATGATCAACAAACGCCAGATGCAACATCGGTACGAACGTCGCTGTGGTTGGTCGGCTGGATGAGTGCGTTGATGGCCGGCGTCCTCTTGCTTCCATTGCTCGGATTTGACGACGGATCACGTCCAGAATTAAATTGGGTTCGTTGGAGTTTGATGTTTGGGCCTATGCTTTGGTTCCTGATGTTCGAACATTCCCCCTTCCTGTTGCTTGGTTCATGGTTTGCCTTGATGGCTACTTCTCCGATGGCATGGGCGTTGGAAGATTCAGCTCCATCGCCTACGTTGTGGCATAGTGTCGGCCTCGTCCTTCTTGGAATAACTGTGATTTGTGTGGTTGTGATAAGCGGTGAAGGCTTGCAGTACGCCCTGCCGTTGGGTGCATTGTTGTGCATTGCATCATCGGTGCTCGATGTGCGCCATGCATCTCTTTCGCGTCAATGATGTTCAAACGGGAGCATCGTTTGGGTTTGGCATGGGCGCAGTGCGACAAGACGGACATCTTCCGTTTTCGATGCCTGACCGTTCGTTTGCAATTTCTCAACAATGGCGAGAGTTGACCTTCATGCATTGGAAGGTTGATCCTCAACGACTCAAACCGCACCTACCGGATGGACTTGAGATCGATTTGTTTGATGGAGATGCTTACATTGGCGTCATTCCGTTTTTGATGAAGAACGTGCGACCTAGAGGGCTTCCAGCCGTTCCTGGAATCTCGACTTTCGCTGAGTTCAACGTGCGAACCTATGTGGTAAAGGATGGCCAACGAGGTGTCTTCTTCCTCACCTTGGATGCAAAGAGTTTGGTCACATGCCTCTATGCCCCTCGGGCGTACGGCTTGCCGTATCGATACGCAAAAGCCAAGGTCAAGTACGAGGGTGAATCCTTGCAATGGCGTTCACGTCGTTCAAGCGATGGTGCTGAATTGATCGGTTCCACATCGAAAAAGGGTCCATTGCAATCCAGTGATAGCAACACATTGGAACACTACTTCTTCGAACGTTATTGCCTGTATACGGAACACAACGGATGCATTCGCCGAGCCTATGTGTATCACCAACCCTGGTCCTTTCAAGAGGCTGAAGTCAATCTTGAATCTAATTCACTGCTCGCTTCGTACAATATGGATGTGGATGTATTGGCACCTGATTTGGTCCATTATTCAGAAGGCCTTGCAGTCAAGACGTGGCCGATTGAAGTGGCTGAGAAGGTTCACGTTGACGATCGACGTGATTTCTTGTTCTTGGATGGAGATTGTGGGTTGTGCCATCGTCTTGCAACTTTCATCGACAAGCGGTTAGCAAAAGGGAAGGAGTTGGGCTATCGCCCAATTCTTCACGATGATGCACAACGAATCATTCAGACTTTACCGTCTAAACTACGCGATGCAGATTCTGTATATTTAATCCGAAACGGAAAACCCTACATTCGTTCCGCTGCAGGAATTCGTTGCGTGCTGTACATGCGCTGGTACTACAAGATGTGGTTCCCAGTGCTTTGGTTGATTCCCTTGCCACTTCGGAACATTGGGTATCGTATGATTGCAAAGTACCGACATAAGTTCTTCAAACGACCATCGGAATGCTTGTTCCGTGTTGATTGATACAAAATACGGTTGAAATTCTCCGTTTCATGGACAATTTGGTCGCGGTTGTTATATGCCAGAGGTTGATGCAACAACTAGAAATCTTCGGATTTCTGGATGGGATGGGAATGAGCAGAGCGTTTCGCGCAGGCGTTGAAAAAAATCGTAGAATCAAAGCACCAATGCGACAACGTCGCTGGCAACCACTTCGTGACCTCGCAGGTTTAGAAGCACGAACCAAGACCATTGAACAAACGATGGGTCCTCTTGTTGATGTCCCTGCACTTGTTCGAATTGAGGATGAGAAGTGGGTCTTCGAGCGCATTGATGAACAGGTTTTGCACCAACTGACTCACCGTCTCGTCCTGCACGAGGAACAAGGTACTCGCACCATTGGTGCAACAGTCAATCTCGCTTCCGCAATGCATGTTGCAAAATGCATGGCTGAACAGGAACAAAAAATCGTTCTTATCCGTCCGATGTAAGGATCAGAACAAGTCCATGATGGCTTGGACGACACCCTCGTTGACGAGGTAGAAGAAGCCACCAATGACGAAACAAGCGAAGTAGACTTGGAACGGTGAAATCTTCATCGATTCTTCCGACTCCTCATCGAAATATCGAATCAATCCTGCTGCTTGCTGGATTCCGCTTCCTTCCGACTTCTTTGCCATGTGGACCAATCCCTCCGAGTCGCCTTCCCTTTATCAACGCGACGCGCGGTCACTCGGAGGCATCATCGGTCAAATCGATGAGGGGGAGTTCTTCCTCGATGATGAGGATTGAACCGTCAGCATCCACTTCGTCTTCTTCGATTGGAATCAAGAGAGCGGCTTCTCCTCGAGACAACGCACGTTCGACTGCAGGCGTATTGTCTTCAGCAAGAGCTTGTTGTGCAAGATCGATTTCAAGCCGGGCCAGTTCAACCATGTTGACATCAACATCGCCTTTCTTTTCGATACGGTCAATGTGGTGAATCAAGGATGCAATGGATTCGTTGAGGATGCTTCGTGCTCGTGTTTGATGTGCACGCCAATTGCCTTCATTTGTTTTGAGAGAGGCTTGCACGGCTTGGAGCACCTTCTCCGCTTTACGTCGGTGAGAGAATTCCCAAGGGTTGTGTTGCAATGCTGCAACCCAGTCATGAACCAAACGCGCTCGTTCTTCAACTGGTCCTTGAATCACAACTTCGTTGCGATAGCCTGAGGTCAGGAGACCGAAGCCCCAGTAGGGCATGGATTGGATCGAGATCCGAAGTGAACCAGCAGTGTAGTTCAGACTCCATCGTTGTTCATCGAACCCGGGCAATTCAGTAAAAACGGGTGTCTCCGCACCAGAAGAACACCGAATCAGGGTCTCGGCAACATCACCAAGATAGACTTTGGATGAAGGTCCTTTGAATGTTGAAGGCCTGAGATAGTTCCCTGAATCATCAACACAATGGCTTGCTTTCGCCTTACGAACCTGGGCATGAAGGACGGAACGCTCGGGATTCAAACTGACCTCCATGGCACCACGACACCATCCAACCACATCAATGTCTCCTTAGGAAAGAACAAGTCTTCATATTAGTCTTGAGTCGAGTATATGACGTGCGAGCAAGTCGATACAAAGTGAAATCAAAAATCGTAGGATACTGCTACCGTTGCGGGCGAACAGTTGATGTTGGTTCCCCAAATGTAGAGAAGTGTGCTGATTGTCAATCAATGGGATTCAGTATAGATTAGCCTTCGCCCCAAGGCTCTCCCCTTCCTGCTTCGCATTCAACAGATTGAATGTGGAATAGTTCAAGAGTGACCGATGCTATGGTCAATCAAGTGAGACCATGGCGAAGAAGGGGAGTACCAAGGGCGAAGATTTGACGGAACTACCGGGCGTTGGTGCAGCAACTGCAAAGAAGTTGCAAGCCGCAGGCTTGAATACGGCTGCTAAAATTGCCAAAGCTGGAAAAGCAGGTCTTGAGAAGGCAGGTCTGAACAAGACAACTGCAGCAAAACTCGCCACAGCAGTTGCGAAAACAACGGCCAAGAAAACTGCAAAGACGACAGCATCAGTAGCCAAATCAACAGCCAAGAAGGCGGCCTCGAAGGCAAAGGAGACTGCGAAAAAGGCAGCATCAACAACCAAGAAGGCAGCCTCGAAAGCAACCGCTGCAGGCAAGAAAGTTGCCGAAAAGACCGTCGAGAAGGCGAAGGGCGATCACAAAGTCAAGTCTGAGAAATCTGATGATGGACGTAAAGGCAAGACGCTGAAGGTTCCACGAAAGGTTACCGATATGCCTTGGTTCAACAAGAAGTGACTGGATTTTATCGCTACATTGTAAAACCGTCTCGATTGATGGTTCACCATGCCAAGGAGAAAGTACGGTCGTTTACGAAAGACCGTTGAACTTCCTCCAAAGGAAAACTGTTCACGATGTCGTTCAGGGAAACACTGCCCGATTCCAGGCCATTCCGGTCAAGAGGTTACACCACATCGAGAATGGGCAGGTCCTGAAACGATCGATAAGCGAAAGCGCTCACGTTCGTGAGATGTCAATGCCGAACGTTTCGGTTCCACCAGGTTGTTCTGAGAGTTCTTGTTTCTGCGATGCTTGTTCCTCTTCCATGGTTTGACGCATGGATTGGGCGCGGTGGTAGACTTCACGCAGGGTTTGGTCTGAAATGTCAAGATAGACGCGAGTAGTTGCAATACTTGTGTGTCCAAGCAAGCGCTGAATGGTGACAAGATCCGCACCGCGCTCAAGCAAGCCTGTTGCGAAATTATGACGAAGAACGTGAGGTGTAAGTTTCCCTTTCGGCAAACCTGCTTCGATGGCCAGTTGGTCCATCAAGCGTTGAACGCCTCGTGGTTGCAAACGCCGTCCAGCCTGATTGAGCAGGAACGGAAGATCTTCATTGCGAAGGCGTGAGTTACGTATTGGAAGATAAGCATCGATGCAGTTTCGTGTTCGCTGGGTGAAGAGAACAATACGGTCCTTGTCACCCTTTCCACCGATGACCTTTGCATGCAATCCTTCCATTTCAATGTCGGAAAGATCGAGATTACACAACTCGGATACACGCATTCCAGTGTCCAAGAGAACGGTGACGACAACAGATGCGATGGCATTCTCCGACGTGTTGGCAGCTTCAATCACCGAAGTGAGTTCGCGTCGTGTCAAGGTACGTGGCAGTTTTCGTCCAGTGCGTGCACGAACCAGATGGTCCGGCCATCGATGTCCGAGCCACTTGATGATGTGACGAGCAGCAGCAAGTCGTGCATTGTAGGTCGATGGACTCAATTCGCTCATGGAATGTGTCCATCGGTCAATACGGCCGTTGAGCGGTTCGAGGCGTTGTGCAAGTGTTGCAACATTCATGGTTTCAAGACCCGATTCACTGAGTATATCTTCACCCGGTAATGGTGTTTCGACCAAAGCGCGCAAGCCGTTAAGGTAGGTTTTGCGGGTGTTTTCCGATTTGTTCTCGGTACGCAGTTGCTGATCGTAGCAATCCAACCATGGGAGGTTCTGAATGTGAACAAGACGTGGAGGAAGCTGAATCTCTTCGTCATTGAGACGAAGCTGGCTCGGCCGTTGAGCCTTCGGCTGTGTGTGTTTTCTCTCCATATGGCATCATCGCCGTTGATTCCGCCGAAGCGGAAGTGCATCCCGTGTCCTTGCGGACATAGTGCAGTTGGCACACCTCCATATGAATGTGTTGAATGTTCATCAGAACACAGATTAGGCGTTGGTCTCTTCGCTCGAAGGCGAATCACTGGAGAGCGGAGGGGACATCAAAACGGCTTTGCGAAGAGTGGATCGCAACGACTCAAGTTCACCGTAGCAAATGAGGACATCATCGAAGCGAAGTTGAACAGAAAGATCAGGATTCCACATCATTTTGTCACCACGACTGAGCGCATAGACGGGTGGTTGTCCACTGTTGGCAAAAATCTCATCGATGGAATGGCCAATCAAATTTGGATGATGCAACATCTGTATGGAG
>VMHT01208094.1_pt1 | contig 12128 bp, 8 predicted proteins | sample 4693611 | NCBI WGS metagenome assembly VMHT01 (sample SAMN12280063, study PRJNA550983) | marine metagenome | isolation source: seawater sampled from same location over 5 years 0.02-0.2 micron viral filtrate | place: USA: collected off the coast of southern California halfway between the port... ...
GAAAAGCTCGCGGCATGGCGGTGGAGAAACTGCCTAAACATCGCGAACTTATTAATAAAATTCACCAATTCGGCCTGCAGGCCGTTTAACGTAAATCAATAAGCAGGGCCTACGTATGACTCACATGGTTGCCATTAATAATAAACAACATGCAGATTTGAAAGTAACCGACGATGCATTGTCACTCAGTGCCAATCAGCACCTTGTTCCTGTGGTGGTCTCTGAACTCAACAAGCTTGTGGTACATTACCCCGTGGTGATCACCAAGTTTGACGATTCTGGACAATTTGGCTTATCTGCCTTATTAGGTTTTGAAGAAAAAGAAAACCTATTTTGGCAACAAGGTGAATGGGATGCGGTTTATATTCCCGCACAGTTTGAACGCCTGCCTTTTTATGTAGGAACGGAAGCGCAAAGCGCTGACAGCAGCAACCGGGTGCTGTGCATTGATATGGATAACGCTTCAGTAAGCGAAGAAAAAGGCACACCGCTTTTTGATAACACGGGAGAGCCCAGTAACTACCTGTTAGAAAAGCAGCAGATCCTTGCTCAGCTTCTTGACGGTGAAACGCAAAATCAACGTTTTATTGCCGCGCTGCAACAGCACAACCTTATCACACCATTCACCCTAGATATTACCTTTGAAAACGAAAGCAAAACGTCTATAACAGGGTTATATACCATTGATGAAGATAAGCTAGCGGCGCTTAGTGCTGACGCGATTGCTGATTTGCATGCACAACACATGCTGCAATGCATTTACACGCTCATAGCGTCAAACGCACAAATCTATGCCCTTATCGACAAAAAGAACAAGGCGAATAAAAACGCAGACGCATGGTTTCAAACTACAAATTGATTAAGGTTGGTGAGCAAGCCACACCGATTGTTGTTATCGATGGTTTCATACCAGACCCGCTGAGTTTGGTAGAAACAATTGCTCAACACCACCCGTTTACAAAACGAGATGGCGACTTTTATCCGGGGGTGAGAAGTCACCCGCCCCAGGAGTATGTCGAACACCTACATACCTCGCTTCCGCTGCTGTTTAGCCAACTTGCTTCGCATAATGGGCTACAAGATTTTGGCGTGGAAAAGCCGCTTCAAATACCCCTAGTGCAACTTTCCATAGCCAATCAAGAGCCGAAAAATTTGTCGCCCATTCAATGTATTCCACACATCGATACGCAAAAGGATAATGAATGGGCATTGGTACACTATCTGTTTAGCGCACCTTTGGGCGGTACTGCATTCTATCGACATATTGAAACGGGGTTAGAGCGGGTTAATGCAGCGCAATACGAAGGCTATTTTAAAACCTTAAAACGTCAAGCCACCAGCGTAGGGCTACCACCTAAAGCGTACATAAACGGTGATACCGCCATGTTCATCCAAATCGCCCGCATTGAGCCTATGTTTAATCGCGCCGTGTTGTATCCAGCCAACTTGCTGCACAGCGGCTGTTTACCTAACGATATTTCGGATTCTGTTGATGTGAAAGAAGGCAGGCTAACCGCAAACGCCAGTATCACGTTTAAAGGGTAAAACGCTCAGCCCTAATAATGAGGACTATGAAAACTTCAGATAGCGATTTGCGATAGCTGCCTTTGGTAGTGCTCGTTACGTTACTGCAATTTTAAGATTGACGACTAATTCATTAGTGAAAGTGTAATAGACGCGATTTCATCCGTGCCCGTTACGGTTATTGGTGAAGTCAGGCTATCAAAGGTAAATGGAATTTTCTCATAGCTTCGACCGCCGTGCTCTCTAGCCACTTCAACGTGAAGTATTAACGACGAAGAGTTTGCGCTTTGTCCAAAATCATCCAATCCATCCCACTCTATGTGCAAGGGCGCGTTTTTCTTTGTAGCCCCGGCAAACCCATCGACTAAACCTTCATTTTTCCGACCCACTCTTCGCCACCATGTGCGCAGCTCGCCTAGCCACCTTTCGCTGGTGCCGCGAAGCGCCAAGCTTTTTACTAGCCGGTTCTTTTCGTCGCTTATCCACACGCTTACGTAAGGACCGCGATAATCTGCAATGTCAAATAGCGGTAAGGTGATATCAATTGAGATGGCGTGGCCATTTTTTTCAGCCTTGTTTTTACCCGACGTGCGAGCCGTATAGGTGTTGCTGGTAAATACCCTGCCATTTTCATCAATTAACTTCAGCGCTAGTGATGGGTTCGCGTTAACTAACTCCATGGCTTGCTGCGCTGTTTTGGTTGCCGAAAAGTGTGCTAACAACATGGCTTCAAATGCGTTATCCGCCACTGATATGGCTTGAAACTTGGCGCTAGGCCAACCGTCACTGTGGCTTAACACGCCCTTTTCTAAAGACGCCAGCTTTGAAGTAGAAAGTACTGGGCGTTGCCACGGCCTGATGTATGCGATGGTGCTTGGATTACTAACAGCGTCCGTTGCGCGGCCATTTTGAATTACAGCCTCTTGCGCCACGGTCCCCTGCCAACTAAAACCTTGGTTCGACGCGTGGGTTTCTAGCCCTTGCGCGCTAATGTGGTAAGAACGAATATTAATTGATGTCAGGTAGTGAGCAATGCGATCTACGGCAAGAGAAGCTGTGAACTCGGATAAATCCCACTGGATAGGTGACGCAAATGCCACGCTGTTATCGTCATTAAAATTGACCTCAGCAATGCGCGCCACACGAGCAAGACGTCTCACTTCGCGACGCGAAAGGTCATGCTTACCTTGAACATATTCGGCCCAATAGTCATAAAGCGCACCGTTGCGGCAGCTTATGTTACCTTCAGTCCGATTAAACCAATCCTCGCACCGCTTAATGGCACTGTACAGCCACGCCGGAAGTGTACCTTCGTAACGTTGATTAATTTCGCTAAGCGCACTCGTTGCGTTTGATTTATCTAGCGTTTGATAGGTGTCTTTAATCAGTAGATCAATATTCTTTTGCTCAATGGCGCTAAGTGTCTGCTCTTCGTACAGGGTTATTTCTGTGTTAAGTGTGTGGGAGGTTGCTTCTGGTGATGGTGCAGGAAACACATACAACTCGGCCTTAACAGCATAGCTGGCGGTAAATACCGCCAGATATAAAAGGAAACGCCCAACCATTATTCGCTGACTTGTGCAGTGGTGGTGTCACTTTGCTCCTGCTGACGTGGCGCAGGCGCTGGATCAGCTAACGTTAAGTAGCCATCACCATTAGTGTCGTAGCGATGAAAGGCATTAAACCCAGACACCATGTACTCTGAAAATGTCATTTTGCCATTCTCGTCTGTATCAAGAACTTCAAAGCGAACGTAAGTTTGTTTAATTTGCCCTTCATGGGTCTTCTCGATCTGTGCATCCAGCCTGTCTTCAAACTCAAGCACGTATTCTTGCTCTGTAAGCTTGTCATCACTGTTTTCGTCTGTACGCTGGAATTGCGCTTTGCGAACGGCGTGAAACTCTTCTTTTGTTACCTTTTCGTCACCGTTTTGGTCGTATAAGGTGACAAAGCCTTCAATATTGTGGCTGGTCGGCATGCGCAACATAGGGCGCTGTACTAGCTCAGGTTTGTCATCTTTTTCCTGTGACGCCGAGCGACGGGGCGCTGGTTCAGGGTCGCCCAGTGCAACTACACCATCATTATCACTGTCCATACGCGAGAAACTTCGCTCACCCACCGCGTTTACTTCATCAATAGTAATGAACTCGTCATCGTTACTATCGACAGCATGGAAACGTATGTGAGTTTGTTTTACCGATGCTTTTCTGTCTTCAGCTAACCGTTTTTCTACTTTGCCTTCCCACTCATAAACGTATTCACTTTCATCAAGTACACCGTCTTTGTTGGTATCAGACGCATTGAAGCGAGCGCGTCTGGCATCAACGAACTCTTCTAATGGAAGTGACTCGTCTTTGTTTAAGTCATAGGTCAATATAATGCCGCTGGCGCTATGTGGTGCCGCTACTGCCGAAGCGCTAATACAAAGCGCAGATACAACGGCTAAACTTACTGTTTTAAACATAATTATCTCCTTGTACCCTCAATGATTAATAGGCTTCGAATGATAGTGTGGTGGTGTAGCTATAAGTGGGCACGTCTGCACCATCAGGCGCGTCGGTACGCAGTCTTACTTGCATCAAATAGACATCTTGTGCTGAAGGAGTAAATGACGCTTGCCCTTTGGCATTTGTCGTTAATTTTTCTACATCAGATTCTTCGGCGAACTGATCTTTTCCTTGGTACACCGAGATTTCATGATCGGTAACAGGCTTACCGTTAAACAGAACTTTGAAATTAAAACTCTCGTTGGCAAACAAACTGTTAGGGTGATTAATTGCCACGATCTCTAAGCCGTCGTTTCTTGGCGCTAACGCCTGTTCACTTGGCCCTTTCTTCGTTACGTACGTTGTTGCAAACGTAACTGATTGAAAGTGCTCTTTTAGTATCGCACCTTCAGGTAGAGGCTTTTCATTACCTCGCATAGAGCCTCGCTCACCGTCCTTTTCATACACGCGAAAAATTGCCCCCATGCGTTTTCCGGTCGAAAACTGGTAAGTCCCTTCTTCCTCTAAAGTGTGCTCAAGAACATTACGGGTAGACAGATCGACAACCTTCTCCACACTCACTAGCTTGCCGCTAGGGGTTACCACTTCAAACGATGCATTCGTAATTGCCGCTTCTGGTACAAAAAATTGTTCTGCAAAAGATGCATCCAGCGTGACTTTACCGCCTCTAACCGGTTCAAACTGAAGCGGTTTTAGGTAAGCCACGTGGGCTAGAGCAGCGCCACTGAAGCAGCTTGCAATAAGCAAGGGTAAACTGATGAGCGTGTGTTTTTTCATGGTTTTTTATTTTCTAGTTGTGTAAAAGTGAAATCATACTATTGCAAATGATAATGGTTATCAATAGTATTACGATCGATTTTTGACGCACGAAGTGTCAAGAAATCGCTTTGACAGGCGCGATTTAAGAAAAATAAAAATGATATCAACCGACGCAAACAGGAGGTTTAGCGTTGATACGAAATACTAATTATTTGCACTTTTATTAAAAATTGGAAAAGAACAATGAAATTTAAACGCTCAACGGTAGCTATTTCGCTTGGCTGTGCGCTAACACTTCCTGCCCTAGCTCAACAATCAGAATTGGCAGTTACAAAGGCCAAAAGTGAAGAAACCCTGACAACGACTGTCGAAACCGTGCTGGATGCACAAACTCTGTCAAAGCGCTCAATTACAAATATTGAAGATACCGCTCGCTATATCCCAGGAGTACAAACTAATGATACGGGTAACCGTTTCGGTAACGATGGCTTCAACATTCGCGGCTTGGAAGGAGACGCCGTAGCAGTAACTGTAGATGGCGTCGGTCAAGGCGAAACGCTAAACCCAAGCTCATTCGCCGCTTATGGAATGTATGGATCGAGCCGCGGCGAAATTGAATTGGAACACGTAAAAGCCGTCAATATCACTAAAGGCCCAAGCGCTGTCGCGCAAGGACCAGGCTCCCTTGCAGGCTCAGTTACCTACGTGACCAATGAAGCGAGCGACTTTTTACCTGCCACAGGTGATGCTACAGGCGTTAAGTTGAAAACCGGTTTTGATGCACGCTCTGACGAATGGCTAGTACACGGCACCGTCGCTAACAGAACGGGTAACTTCGACTCGCTATTGCAATACACAATGCGCGACAGTAGTGAAACAGAAGCCCACAGCCATGGTGAGAATATCTCTGGCTCAGCACGTGGTCAGGCTGACCCGATGGATAATCAAGTCGATGCAGTTTTACTTAAACTTGCTTATAACTTTTCTAAGCACCAGCAACTAGGCTTTGTTTACGAAAAGACAGACAGAGAAACGAACGGCGTACCTCTTTCTCGCCAAAGTGATTCTTATTTTGACTTCACCTCAGCGGATGAAAATAACCGCGAGCGAATTGGGCTTTTCTTTAACAACGAAAACTTGGGCCTAGCGTTTGCTGACAGCATAGATGTGACATTGAACTATCAAGAGCTGTTTTCATCGGGTGTAACCAGCTTTCTTTACGGCAGTGCAGACGGCGACGCTATATTGCGTACCGAGGACCGCAATTTCAGCCAGGACTCATTGAGTTTCAATGTTGATTTAGCCAAATCTATCACCGGAGAATTTAACCATGAGATTATTTATGGTTTTAGTTTTCAACAGGTGGACGCTGAAGCGGTGATGTTCGACCGCAGGTTCGCTGGACAAACCGCGGACTCGCCTATTTTAGACGGCTACCCTATTCGCGACCAAAGCTTTGTTCCAGAAACCGAAAAAACGTTAATTACAGCCTACCTAGCTGACACGGTTGAACTTAGCGAGCAATTAAGCGTAAACCTTGGACTTCGCTACGATTCTACGGAATATACGCCTACTGTAGACAGCACATTTTCAGATCCCACAGGATTAAGTATCACAGACAGCGAGTTTAGTGCGGTGGTAGGAGAGATTGGTGCTACCTACGAATTCGTAAAAGGCCACTCTATAAATGCTCGAATTGCTCAGGGCTACCAAGCGCCTACGCTCCAAAGCTTGTATTTTGGTACAAACTCAGGCGATGAAGTCACCGATATCATAACTGGTAACACGTTTATTGACCTTGACCGTATTGCCAACAGTGAACTCGATGCTCAAGAATCGACTAACTTTGAACTCACCTATATTGGTGATTTCGAGAACGGAAATGTCAGCGTGTCGGTGTTTAGAACTGAATACACTAACATGATTCAAGACGAGACTTATTCAACGCCTTATGGCACTGAAGTAACTACCGTGCAGTGCGGTCGCTTCGGTTGTGAAACCGTAGTCAATACTGATGATGTATTCACGCAGCCACAAAATACGGGCGAACTGACTGTTGACGGTTTTGAAGTTACTGCTAATTACAATTTTACAGATAACATTGCGGGTCGTTTTGCTTATACAGCATTGGACGGTACCTACGACACCGCGTCTGCTTTTAACAATGCGGGCGACGATTTAGAAACCGTATCGCCAGATACCGCAACAGTTGGACTAGGCTACGTATCTGATGAAGGTGATTGGGGCGCAGAACTTGTCGCAATTTTGAGTAAAAGGGTAGAAGAAAGTACTCAACTTAGCTACACCTCGTTGAACAACGGCGCAGGTCCATCGCATACGCCTGCAGGCTATGCTGTTTTCGACCTGCTCGCCTACTACGACATTACTGAAAACCTGCGCTTTACCACGGCGATCTACAACCTTACAGACAAAGAGTATTACCGCTGGGAAGTACTTAATAGCGTAAGAGACGGTACTGGTGGTTTCTTTGGCGGCGTGAGCGGTAATGGGTACCAGCGCTACTCAGAGCCAGGCAGAAGTATTAGTGCCTACGTCACTTACCAGTTCTAATGTAACCAAAGTGCAGGCCATACTTAGCTCAACTTAGCCAAGTGGCCTGCTATTCACTCAAGTATTCTCCCATGAATGTTTATGAAAGTTTGTTCACGAAAATGGGTGATCGAAAGTTCCTGTTCAAACGTTTTCTCGCTATCTCTCTTTTTAGGACTTTCACTATGTTTGGACTTTTTAAAAGCAATCCAACCAAAAAAATGCGAAAGCAGTATGACGCCCTTCTTGAAAAAGCCATGCACGCGCAAAGAAACGGTGACATAAAGACTTATTCATTGCTTACCGCCCAATCAGAAAAACTGTGGAAAGAAATAGAAACAATTGAGAAGAACACGCAAGGGGCATGAATACTAAGCGCTTGTAGGTTGCGTGCTTCCGCATGTTAATACGTTATGTTCACACCCAAGGCGTAGCGCGCCCCCGCGTCTTGCACAAGCAAGAGATGATTGCTGAATCGGCCGCGCTTATGAACGGTTTCGTTAGTAATATTGATACCTTCAAAAAATACAGAAACCCTCGGGCTAAATTGGTATGAAAGGCTCATATCCCACTGCTTGTAGGGGCTAACAAAGGTTGGCTCGGTGCTTTGGGTTTGGTTTAGTGACTGCAAAAAGCCTTCTCGCTGGTTCCAAGCCACCCGCCATTGCAGCGCATTTTTTTCATAAAAAAGCACCATGTTTTTTGCACCCGACAACCCTGTAAGTGCGAAGGTTGAACGGATATTGGCGGTGTCTAATTCAGCGTTGCTGTCTACAAAGCTCGCATTGGCCTGAATTCCCCACCCTGACTCGCCAAATAAATGCTGCACTGCTATCTCGACCCCTTCAACCGTTGCAGACTCGCCGTTGCTGGGAGATATTACGGAAAATCGTGCTAACGCATCAGCATCGTCAACCGCATTTGGATCTGTGCCGGTGCTAGGGTCAGTCACGTTATTAAAGGTTTGTGTACTGCTTTCATTAACAATGAAATTATCTACCGTTTTTCTAAAGTAACCTGCCGATATATAGCTATTTTCCTGGTAGTAATGCTCAATGGCCAAATCAATGTTTTTTGCCTCAAAGGGCAATAGCTGTGCGTTTCCGATACGCGCCCGCAGGTCGCCACCTTGTCGCGTGGTGGTGTAAGTTACACCTGGTGCCATCTGTTCTAAGGTTGGGCGGGTGATACTGTGATTATAAGCCGCGCGAAATACCCAACTATCTAACCAGCTGGCTTTAACGCTCACGCTGGGTAAAAGATTGGTGTAGCTTGACGATTTATCAATATTTACCGAGGCGCCAAACTCTTGCCCCAGTTCGGTTTGGTCTAAAATAACTAACGCCGATAACTGCTCATCGACACCGCTTACCTTTACGTCAGTGTACTCAGCACGTAGCCCTGCATGCACATCGATAAACCAAGGTGCGTAGTCCTTCTCAATAGCGGTTTGAATATACCCCGCATACACTGTTTCTTTAACAGCGAAAGAGCTTCCCCGTGTTTCAGCGGCTAGACTGACATCCCCAGCGTTTTCTAAGTAACGGAATAATGTATCACCGTCGTGGCGCAGCCACTGATGAGGTATGTTCTCATGCCCACTAATTGAGCCTAGAAAATCGTCGCCTGCGTCAAATATGGTTTGGAAGCTATCGGGAATATCTGGTGCATCAAAATAGCCGCAAAAACTGCAGTGTCTTGCGTCTGCTTCGTTGTCTCTTCTTTCGTTGGCTTTTTCGCGCTGAGTTAATGCTCCACCAACGTCAATTTTGCTAAACCAGTTTTCATCCCCAAGCACACTTATATTGATTTTTGCTTGCCCTATATCGTCATCAATACTCCACCCTCTGCGCAACATCACGTGGGAACGGCCGTTGGCTGGATCTAAGTAATGGGACACGCCAACCGGCTCCCCCAAGGCATTTACCTGACGGGGGTTGGCTTGTTCAAAGCCCGATATTGCGGGCAATATATTCGACTGACGATGATCGAATGAAGAGCGATTTAGATAACCGATAAGCGAGAGAGAATTCCCCTCTCCATTGTTGTCATCGACATTGGCCATTGAGTAAGACAGATCAGCATCAACAATTACGCTATCGCTTGCGATGTAGTTCGCTGCAAAACCGAAGCTTCTCAAGGTCGATGAACGGTTAAATGTGCGCGCGTGAAAGTCGGTGGCATGCCCGCTATTTTGTGAAAAAGCCACCGCCGTGCCGTTTTCATCCACCGTAACATCTTCAAGGTTACTCGATGTAAACCAATGTCCCATTGAGGTTGCCGAGGTTTCAACATCAAATGTTGACCCCAGATAATCAGCCGTAAGCTCGAGCTTGTTATTAGGTCGATATTGTAAAACGAGCGCAGACCCCGTACGTGTTCTATCGTCAAAGCGCACTCTTTGATCGTAATTCCTGGGCACATATAGCGTAGAAACGTCATCAGAAAGCTCACTTTCAGGTACGTTAGTATTTACCAACCAACCATCAATTTGCGCTTCTTCTAGTCGAGCTTGACGCTTGTGTTGAGTAAAAGAGGCTAGAATGCCAAACGAGTTATTCCAATAAGTGTTGCTGAACATAGCAGAGGTAGAAGGCGCATATTGTTGCGAGTTAGTATCGTACTGCATTTTGATACTGCCAGCCGCCCGCATTCCCTTGAAAGAAAGAGGTTTAGCGGTGTGAACATCAATCGTAGCGCCAATGCCACCTGACTGCATAGTCGCCTGACTTTGTTTGTGTACGGTTACACTGCTGACAATCTCAGAAGCCAGTGTATCAAAACTGAATTCGCGCCCGAGCTTATCGGTTGCCATGGGCCTGCCGTTTAATAAAACCCGATTAAATTCCGGCCCAAAGCCCCTCACCGTAACAAGTTGCCCTTCCCCTTCTGCGCGGTCGATAGATACGCCAGACACACGCTGCAGCGCTTCTGCGAGGTTCTGATCGGGGAACTTCCCCATATCCACCGACTGGATAGTATCAATGATGACATTCGCGTTGCGTTTAATCCCCACCGATTGAGCAACACGCGCTCGCAAGCCCCTTACTTCAATGTATTCAATGTCGTAACTACCTTGCTCATCCGGTACGGTCACCAAGCTATCGTCTTGTGCGGTAATGGCGTTAAACAGGCGACCTAGCAAGTGATTGTTTTCATCGCCATCGCTAGCAGGCACTATTTTTATGCGTGTGTTATCAACAATGTGAGCACTCAGACCCGTACCAGCTAAAAGCTTTTTAATTGCCTCCTGCGGCGTATAGTTACCACTTACTTCGTTGGCAAAGACGTGTCTGACTTTATTGAAGGGAAAGACAACGGTCAGCTCGGCTTGATTGGCAAACGCGATGATTGCCTCGTCTGCACTTTGTGCAGGAATAGAGAAATCAATTGCGGAGAGCGGCGATGTATTCTGTGTAATCACTTCAGCTTGTTGGTGAGGCAGCACTGGCTGTGCAATAACAGTGTGACTTGCGCCGAACGACACCATACACAGCGCAACCGTTAAAGCCTTGGGCTTAAAAGGTAGCATGATTAATGAGTTGTTTGGGTTATTAGCCACAGGCATATTTGTTCTTACGCTATTGTTATTATGATTTTGGGGGAGTTTTTGACGCGCCTGCGTCATTCTACTCTCTGTTGAATGCTGTTGTTGTAAACCAGCGACGCATTATATACAACCTATTAACAAATTTAATTTTTTAGCGATAATGTCGAAAATACTGGGGGATAATAGTGTGGCTGTCGTCTTATTAAGTAACAACGATAAAAAATAACAATATGCCCATAGAAACAGCCATACATAATGCCTATATGTCGGCGCGCGGCTCGATGGCCAAAATGCTATCGCGTCTTGTGCCGCCTAAAGAAGTCGACGACATACTGCAGGATACGTATGTTCGCTTGTGTCAGGCGAAATCTACTGAGCATATTAAAGAGCCCAAGTCGTTTTTGTTTAAAACCGCAAAAAACTTGGCCTACGATTATTTAAAGCGAGCTGACACGCGCATGGTCGACGACAGCGTAGAGGTTGCGGCAGCGTTGGAAAATGCAATTAGCGGTGTTGAAGATGAGACGTTTCACAACAACGCTACCCAGCAAGAGTTTAAGCTGTTTTGTGACGCAGTGCGCGCCCTACCCAAACAATGCAGGCGCGCATTTGTATTGAAAAAAGTGTATGGCTACTCTCTTAAAGAGATTGCCCAGGAATTAGAGATAAGCGAAAAAACCGTGGAAAAGCATATTGCTGAAGGGATAAAAAGATGCACCTTATTTATGCGACGACAAACAACGTCGTATACACGGCCGAACGCTTATCAAAATGGTGGGCAACACAGCTCGGCGGATGTAAAGAGAGACGCCCATGAATAGTTCTAAAAACGAAACTAAAACCGACAAATCAGACACCCAAAGCAACGTTGTTCAATTTAACAGCGATGAACGTGTGCTTGATGTTGCTAGCGAATGGCTTGTGAAGCTAGACGAGGGACTTGATAACGAGGAAATGCAAGCGCTAAAAACATGGCTTGCAACGCCATTGCATCGAGACACTTTCCTAGAGATGGTAGCGTTATGGGACAAAATGTCTGTGCTTAGCGAATTGGCTGATATCGTACCTCATACTCCTGAGCCTAACGCCAAACACAAAACAAACAGCACCGTGGCTTGGAAGCGCCCGCTGGCCATTGCTGCCTCGATTTTAATGGTCGGGCTGTTAAGTTATCAGGGGCTAAATTTATTCTCGCCGTCTAACCAAACCGAACCTGTTGCACAAATGGCAAGCTACTC
>VMHT01058411.1_pt1 | contig 12123 bp, 12 predicted proteins | sample 4693611 | NCBI WGS metagenome assembly VMHT01 (sample SAMN12280063, study PRJNA550983) | marine metagenome | isolation source: seawater sampled from same location over 5 years 0.02-0.2 micron viral filtrate | place: USA: collected off the coast of southern California halfway between the port... ...
ATTCGTTGCTGCGTTAGGGGAGATCATGGACAAGCCTTCGTTAACTACATCAAACTGATAAACATCTGGTGCGCCAGAAAAACGCATTGAATGAATGCTGCTGTCGGTAAAAACAAGTATTTCTTGTCTGGTTTTAATGGCTCCAACAATAAAGGAACCCGCTGATAAATTAGCAAAGCTTGAAGAGTTTGTGCTTGTTGGTAACCAGTCAACAGGATTCCTTTGATTTGACCATCGAATATGCAAAGGATTAATGGTTGTTTGTCCAATCTCATTACAGCCAAAACAGATAGTGTGAGCATCTGTTTCTGAGACCATGACCTGTAAAGACAGCGAAGGAGGACTAACAGCTCCTGCTACATCAGCAAGAGCAACAGCCCTTGCACCTGTTCCTGTTGTTTGAATCCAGTAGTAAATGCCACCACCGCGAACATTAAACAACAAGTTGTTTTCAAAACTGTCTTGCGAATAAAGCCTTAATTGGTTTCCTGCGCTAATCGGCGTAGAGCCACCCCAGCCTCCAGCTCCCCATGTTCCTGCTCCAAAGCCAGAAGATGCTACATAGGTATTTAGTCCAGTGTTGATTTGATAAGCACCAACAACAGCAGCTCCACCATTACCTGTATCTGAACCGTTAGCAACAACAGCAGCCCCAACAGTGTTTTTAGCTAATACAGTATAAGAATTTCCATCTACTATAGTGGCTATTTGATACTCTTGATTTAAAACAGCAGCCGTAATATTTCCACCTAAAGTAGCCGCACCGCTAAAAGTAACAAAATCGTTAGCAATCGCTCCATGATTTATATCTGCCACAGTAAGGGTTGAAGAACCGTTTACAGCAGCAAAGGTAACAGCGCCAGCGGCAGTGGTTTCTCTCAGCGGGGTTATGTCAAAGTAAACATCACCCTGATTGATATAAAACTTTAAATTGGTTCCTACCCCAAGATACTCAATAGCAGAGGAAGCAACCCAGTCAAACAAAGATCGACAGATGCCAAGGAAGTAGTTAGTAGAGTATTTTTGCCATCCACCTATCTGCTCAGGACGGCCTTTGCGGAATCTAATTTTATCGCCATCATACCAACCAGTCCCAGCCGTTAGCTGAGTTCCCTCTCGATTAATTCCCGGCTTAAATTCATACTTAACTAACATCTAGTATTACCCTTGACCTGTTAAGGAGATGAGCTTCCTGTATCTCTTTTTTGTTCTGACCTTCATATTCAACTGCGTGATGATTCTTGAGAAGCTCTTTGCATAGCCACTTGCTGCCTACCTTGATGTCAGCCAGCCACCGTCCATACTTGCCTTTCTTGTAAGTCCTAAGAGTAACCTCAGTACCTACCGGAGAGAACGCTTGGACAAATGCTTTTGCCGCGAGTCCATATTGTTTCTCCTCCAAATCTCTTGTCCTAGATTCTGGAGTGTCGATTCCATTAAGACGCAAACAAATACCCCGCCCAGTATCACCCCTATTATACTGCCCAAAACCAAGACTAATGTCTGTAACATACATCGTATCCCCATCGACAATTTTAGAAACAATAGCTTTAAAAATATAAGGATTAGACATAAGTGTTCGTCTTGATCATGTCTGTAACCTCTAAGCTACGACCCTTTACTTGTTTTGCCCAAAGTGAATCTAAAAATTCAGAAGATGCTTGCTGGTAATTACCTCTTTCCATGTGAGCAATAGCTTTTTTAAACTTAGCAAAACGAACCCTGCCAAGATTAAAATGCATATTAATAATCCCATCACGCCTAGCGCCATCCTCAAGATCATTAAACCAAGCATACTCAGAACTTAATTCTTTAATAGTTCGTGCAATGTCATTGCTTAACATAAAGTCTATTTCTTGTTCGCTTAGACCCAGACCTTTATGGTCATCAGAACCTTCAATATTCCTACCGCAACCTATATGCAAAATACCTAAAGAGTCTGTGTAAGCGTGAGATCGAACGCCTTCATGACGCTTTAAAGTTTCAATTAGCTTTTCCATTTTATTTCCTGACACTACTGTCTCTTCCATAAAAACTGGAGGCTGCTGATGAGACAAGCCCACCCAGATAACCGATAACCAAATTAGTGGTAGCATCTGACACATCGTCCCCCATTAACGTGACAAAAAAACAATACAACAAAAAACCAATTAAGCTTATTAACGCAAAAGCTTTTGAGGTTCTATCTTTGCTGAAATGTCTACGAGCATCCTTTGCGTCCTGAGCTTCTATGTTGAAAGCTTCTAGGTCTATCTCCATTTCTCTAATCTTATCTTCAAACTCCCTGTCAGCCTCTTTTACTTCGGCAGCTCTCTCAGGATTCTTTTCAAGAAACTTCTCGATCTTTGCTGGATTCTTTTCTTCTATCCCTAACTTGTCAGACAGAAGCTTAATCGCCATTCCCGCAACTGGGTTGCCAGAAACAATAGTCTTGGCAATCGTGGGTGCAAGCGTTTTTAATAGACCATTAAGTTTCACTAAGAATCAACTCCAAAGAAAATAAAAGCTACCCCTGCAATGACCGCAACAACGCCAAACATACAAAGAAAAACCCACGCTAATTGTTTAATTAACAATGCATCATCGCTGTTTCTGCGAGCGGCTTTTTCTTTATCTCTTTTTGCTTTGGCATCTCTTTTCCTTTGTATTATTTCAGCATCTTTCTTAATTTTTGCCCATATGTGAGATTTAAAGTTGTCAGAATATGCTTGACCTATTCTAGCCATCATAGCTTCCTGCCGCTGTTCTAACTGGCTAATTGACATAGCCTCTTGTATAGCTGAACCTTCAAATAAGTCTTCCTTTCCTTCTTTTTTAGCTTTTGCTATATGTTGGTCTACTTCTGCTTTAGCAAAAAGGAATTTGTTTACTTCTTTTGCACAATCTTCTATGTCCTTAGCTTTACCAACAACATTTTTACAAACAGCATAGGCGCTATCTAAGGCTTTTAATGCTAAAGCAATCTCACCAATCATTTAACTAACCTCATTTACGGTCGAAGAAGTAGCCAAATTTTTAGCAAAGCTTCAAGATTCTTTACTGCTTTCCCTCGGCGTTTTCTTCTACAACCTCTTCAATCGTTTCACATACGTCAGGTATTCTTATGCCTGTAGTTACTTCTGTAGTTACTCTGCCGACAGCTCTTATACCTTTGTATACACCACTACAATATAAATCTTTGTTAGCGATCATATCCTCTGAAACAGAACAACCACTAAGCACTATAAAACTTAATGCAATCACATTTTTATACATTACTATTTCCCCGTTTTAGCAGCCCGACTTTTTGTTAAAGTTTGAGCTTTTCGTTTTTTCTTTGTTTCATTTTCTATATAACAGAATAACCTTTCTTCGTAACCTTCCATAAAATGGTCAGATATAGCATCTGACTTTTTACTCATAAAATCATTTTTCTTTACGTCAGCAGAAGGATTAATAATATCTTTTCCGTTGTTAGCAAAGTAAACAATTTTTTGACTGGAGCTTGGCCCATAACAAAGTCTAGGTATTCTAGCTACCAAGTCACTTCCAGAAACAACAGACAACTGACCGACAAGATTCATTGGACGTTTGAAGCCTTTGAAAAAAGTATTAGGCTTTCCAAAAGTAACTAAACTTAAACGCTTATGCTTCTTGTGAATCTTTGCTGCTGACAACTCAGCTAAAGCCCCACCAAGACTGTGACCACAAATTAACGTGTCTTTGTCATAATCTATGTGTTTCTTTATCTTTCCCCATACAGACGCATGAGCAGCTACGAAGCCGCCATGACACAATCGTCCAGCATAAGGAACAGGAATGGCTGAAATGTTAAACAGCCAATCTCCTAACTGTTGAGTGCCACGGAAACAAATAACATCTATTGTTTTAAGTTTTATTACATAGGCTGTAGTAGAGGTAATCTTTGACTCTATCTTTATAGCCTTACTTATCTCTTCTTTGTAAGCAAGAGTAGAATACTTGCACCCCGTTTCTAAAAGCAAACGCTCTACATTTGCCATTTAGTCTCTCCTACAACGCTTTAATCCGGTCTATTTCAGTCTGTACTGCATCGGTAAACGTGCTGCTGTAAGTCGCATTAGCGGCATAGCGCACTTTGTCAGACTCAAGCATTCCTGCCGCTGGATCGACCCATCCGCTGACATCGCCCCAAGCACTGCCGTCATAGGTATGCTTACCGCCCATCCATCCGTCAGGAGCAGTTACGCCTGAGTGCAGAGTGGCATTGCTTGCATTAAGGTCACCAATGTCAAAATCGTTGCCGCCGTTATTACGCACAGTCGCGTTAGGCGTTGCTGATAAATCGACATTAACGCTGTCGTCAAATACATAAACGCTTACGTTGCCGTCATTTCTAGTTATAGTCTGGCTCATTATGAGTCTCCATTCAAAAGTAAAGATGTTGTTGAAATTGCTAATCCTGCATTAACACTTGGGCTACCCGCTGAACTTGAAAAGCCACCCGTTGAGGTAACGTAATATTTGGTTCCTGTGGTTAAAGGTTGTCCTGTTAACGTAGCAGCCGTGGTATAAATATTACACGAGGTTTGACCAGCACTAGCGCCCGAAGAAATTAAAATACATTTTTCTGTAGTTGGGTCATAAAGAGTATCTTCAAAATTTCTTGTTCCGCTTAAAAGTTGAGTAGGTGTGCTGTAGGTTATTGTGTTTGTTGCTGTATTTATAGCCCCAGAAGCAACAAAAGGGCCTCCGGCTCCTCTATAATAAGTTACCATCTTATTCGCAGTAGCATCATGAGCAACTGACGAATAATAATTTGTTCCAGTGGTTATAACACTTGGTGTTGCACCTACTGTAATTGTTGTTCCGCTTACACTGGCAACTGATGAATTCAAATAACCAGTAAGAGTGGCGCTTTGGTAGCTAAAAACGACTCTTTGGTCGGTAGCATTATAGGCACTGGATATAAAAGTACCCTCCCCAGAAATAACAGGTACGCTTGAACCCCAAGTTATAGAATTTGTTCCTCCGTTCACCGTACCCGCAGCAGCGCGTAAGTAATAAGTTCCACCACCACCGAGGTAACAATATGAAGCTATAACTTTGTTTTCAGTGGTGTCATAACATACAGAAACGCGGTTAGCATATCCGTTATTTGCTGAAGAACTGTCAATTTTTGCGGGTGTCCCTACTGTCGTAATTGCGGTACTACTAGCTTCGCAAACCACGGCATAGGTATAATTGTCTACTGTACTGCAATAAGTAAAAATTACTCTTTGCGTGTCTGGATCATAAACTGAACTTGTTCCTCCAAAATTAGAAGCATTAGCCGTAGTCACTATTGCAGTTGTCCCTCCAAAGCTAATTGAATTTCCTGTAAGAGAAACCACTGCTGCGTACATTTTGTAACTATCCCCTGCGTCCAACCAACTAACGATATAGGTGTCATTGGTGCTGTCATAAACAACTGTATACCTAGTAGTGGATACTGAAGCATCTGCGCTAATTACAGCATCGGTTCCGAAAGATATTGTTCCACCACCTATCGTTCCTGCCACCACTCTTGCACCTACGGTTACTCCATCGTTAATACTATAAGCAATCAACACATCATCACTACCATAAGCGGCCCTTGAGGTGTAATTAGCTTTTGTTTGATCTCCCCACGGAATGTTTGCACCTATATTTTCTGCAACCGCCACACTTGTGGTTGGCCCAGTTACCGTACCACCCTGCACGATTATGCTACCCGCAGCAGAAGCTGATATTGCGCTGTCGGCTACGCCTACGAAGGCTTGAGCGGTGAGGTTTGAAGATGTACCTGAGATTGTGTAAACCCACGATCTAAGATAATTAGAAGCATCTTTATCAGAGCAAACTACTACCATTTTCCCCGAATTAGAATCAAAAGCACTTCCGACAGTTTCAGTAAATGCTTCCGCGCCAACTGCTGTGTTGGTTCCTGAAAAAGATGGCGTAGTTCCACTTACCGTGATCTCTGTCATTTGTTGAGCAAGAGTGCTTGGAAGGTAAGTTAATGCAAAACGCTTTTTAGAGCTATCGTAAACAACACCTTTGCGGTATGACCCTGCGTACTGATTACCCGCCACACTTGCAAAATTTATAGGTGTGTTAACCGTAGTGTATCCAGCGTGAGTCGAAATGACAACAACATAACTTGTAGCAATACCGTAAGAATCTTCGGGTTCTTCACCATAAATAAGAAGAGCTTGTTTCAAATCAGTATCCCAAGCCAAACCTATAGTATCCGTACCGGCGGTGGTAGTGCTAACCGATTGTGGTGTTGTACTTGTTACGTCAGTTCCGCTCAGAGTAAGAACTTGCGTAGCAAAATTTGTAGCAGAGGAACTATGAACAGCGTAAGCAAGTAACATTTGATCGCCAATATTAGTGTCATAAACCATATCTGCATGACTTGGCAGATTAGCAACACCCGCAGCTGTCCAAGTAATTTCCGTTCCCACCGAAAAAGTAGAACCGGAAATTGTTCCAACACGAGCATAACCCTGCCAATTACCACCTATATATAATCCTTGAATTACAAACTTATCTGTTCCTTGCCACTCGGCAAGGGTCGTATAGAACCACATACCAGTTGAAAGAGCATTTGCCCGTGTACCCCAAGTAATTGATGTGTAAGGAGAAGACCCAAATTCTCCAATAGTAACGAACGAGTCATTCGCGCTTTGACTATAAGCTAAAACCAGTTTTCCTGTGTAGTTGTGATAAATAATATCTATATAATCTGATGCAGCATTGGAATCTATTACTGTAGGTGTAGTCCACGTTATAGCACCGCCGCTCATTGTGCCTACTCGATAAACTAAATAATTAGAATTGTTGGAGTCAGAGTACGCCAAAACAAATCTATCTTCGGTAGCTGCGTAACAAACTCGTGAATATGAGCTATTTGCATTATAGGCGTTTACTGTTTGTAAATTAGCTACCGCTGCTGAATCGGTAGTTTCTGAGATTCCCGTAACCGTGCCGTCACTATTAAGTATTACTGGCGCTTTTGAAGATATCCCACTGCCACTATCGGTAGCTGTAATTTGTTTGGCACTAGCTCCTGCGGGGAGTAGATCAGATAAATTGCTCACGATGTATACTCCAGATTAATTGCTGTGGCAGACAGGGCTTTACCTATCTTGACTGCAGGTGAAGTAGATGTAGTGCTTATACTTCCATCTCCTTGAACGTAGTAATCGCTTGCGGGAGTAAGTCCTGTAACACTGGTAGATATCCCACCTTTAATTGTTACGTTGCCAGAGGCCGTGTCAGATATAGCTGCGTCCGTTATGCCTATGAAGTTTGAAGGTTCAAAAGCGGCATTATTGTAAGCTACACTTGTACCATAATCGTTTGGTGCTTGTTGGAAAGAAATAACACTTCTATTAGCATTAGCGTCATAAGCCACGCAAACAGCATAAGCTATCGCAAGTGAACTGAAATTTTCAGGAGTAGAAAAACTAATAGAGGTTCCACTGACAGTACCTTTAACCACTCTCCCGTATCTCGTACCGCTTCCTACTTGATACCGATAAACAATAATTACTTGGTTAGCACTTGTATCGAAAGTACAACCCACAGTAATTGCTAAATCTTGAAAAGTCGCAGGTGTTCCGAATGATATAGAAGTTCCACTAACCGTCCCAACAACGGCTCTTCCCGCTTCAGATGTTCCTGAGTAAGTATGAACAACTTTATTGCTATTACTGTCAAACGTAGTTGCCCCGTAGTTAACCGGAACACTTTCAAATACCGCTGCGGAACCGAAAGAGATAGCGTCTGGCCCTGTTGTCACTGTCCCCACAATAGCCGTCCCATAGCTTGAATTACCTCCATCTACATAAGTAAACACCACTTTATTGCTATTGCTGTCAAACGTGCCGCTAAGATAGGTAATCGTTGCACTTTCAAAAACCGTAGCAGAACCAAAAGCTATAGTCGCTGTCCCTGCTGTACCGCTGACTGTGCCTACTTTGGCTGTTCCATAGTTTGAATTACCATTGTCCCTGTAAGCAATCGCTATTCGATTGTTACTGCTATCAAACACAGTACTTGTAAAACTGGTAGATGCAGTATTGAAAACCACGGGTGTACCAAAAGTTATAGAGCTTCCGCTAACCGTCCCAACAACCGCTGTTCCGTAAGAACTGTTATGATAATCATAGTAAGCAAAAACAACATTGTTCGTGCTGCTGTCAAAAGCCCCTGAAATGTAGCCAGAGCTACCTGATTCAAATTGAACCGGAGTACCATGTGTTACAGTATTTCCACTTACACTAGCAACAACCGCTTTTCCAGAACCTCCAGAATCATAGGGCATTACAACTTTTTGAGCGTTGCTGTCGTAAACTGAATTTGTAGCAGGATAAGTGGCGGCAGCCTGAAAAACATCTTCTGGCCCTATTGCAGAGGACAGAGCTTTAACCTTGCCGTCACTGGTTAGCCCTACAGCTTGACCGTTGGATAACGTACCACTCGCTACAAAACTTACTTGCTTACCCGCTCCCGCAGGAAACAGATCGCTTAAATTTGTCATCCTGTGTAATCCTTAATATTAATCTGTGTGGCTGTGATTGCTTGGCCGATAAGCTGACCACCTGTAGCCGTTGTGATTGTCCCGTCCGTTTGAACGTAGTAATCAGAACCTATTGTCAGACTTGACTGCACCTCGTTACGACTACCCCAAGTGTTTATCGTGCCTGTCGCTGTGTCGCTGATGGCTCCCGAGGCAAGACCTAAAAGGTTGGTTGAGGTGAGGTTTGATCCTGAATCAGTATAAACCACCGCTGTACCGTACTGTGAGTTACTTCCATCCCGATAAGAATAGACAACATTATTAGAGCTTGAATCAAAAGAAGCAGATTGAGCATTAGTTACTGATGCGCTTGCTATTAAAAACGGAGTGCTAAATGTAATTGCCGTACCAGAAACTGTTCCTCTCACCGCATACCCGTAAAAAGGAGATACGCTATTACAATAAGCAACGATAGTTTTATTAAGGTTAGTGTCAAACACTGCTTTAGCGATTGGGCCAGTAGACGCACTGTTAAACACCTCTGCTGTACCAAAAGCAATAGTGTTAGTGCCGCCGCCTGTCACTGTACCAACTATGCCTGTTCCGTAACTTGAATTACCCGCGTCACTATAGGCAATTACAATTTTATTTTGAGAAGAGTCAAAATCACTTCCTACAGAATTAGTGCTTGCAGCCTCGAAATCAGCAGAAGCTCCTAATGTTATACTTGTTCCGCTTATTTCACCTACTTTAGCTTTGCCGTAACCAGACCCTGCATCATGTCGATAAGCTATTACTGTTCGATCTGTGTTGGAATCGTATGTAACAGAGTGATAACTTGTTTGTCCCGTTTCAATAGTCGCTTCTGACCCAAAAGATATACTCGTTCCACTCACCGTTCCAACAATAGCTGTGCCATAATCTGAATTGCCATCGTCTCTATACGCTATTACCACTTTGTTAGCAGTTGAATCAAAATCTATACCATTTGGGCCTATATTAGTTGTACTCGCTGAATTAAAAGCAACTCTAGTACCGAATGAAATACTGGTTCCACTCACTGTTCCCACCACTGCATAGCCGTACCCATAAGTTCCGCTAGGGAAATTACCTTGCCGATAGACAATGACAATTTTATTTAGATTAGAATCAAAAGTTGCAGCGATGCTTTCCGCAGAGTTCGTATCGAACACAACAGGAGTTCCGTAAGTTATAGTAGCTCCTGATACTGTAGCGACAACAGCCGTTCCATAATTTGAATTACCACCGTCATCATAGGCAATGACCGTTTTATTTGAGTTAGAATCATAGACATTTGCTATAGTCGTAACAGTAGCCGCCTCAAAAACTACAGGGGTTCCTATCCCCTCGTTACCACTTGATTCACCGACCGCCGCAGCCTTACCCGCCGCCGTGAGAACAACAGGCGCACCAGAGCTAATAGTTCCGTCAGCTACAAAGTCCGTATTATTTTGACCGCCGCCAGCAGGAAGCAAGTCGGCTAAATTGCTCATTTATACGCTCCAACCAATGGTGACGTTTATGTATGTCATCACAATTTCTGCAAAGTTTTTATCAAAAGTTAGATTAGTAGGAGAACTGGCTATTTTGCTTGAGTTACGATCTACCGTAAAACTTGTAGTGGCAGCAGCTCCAGTTCCATCTTTGATTGTTACCGTGTCACCAGCAGATGGCCCAGAAGGTAACGTAATAGTAATACCTCCAGCCGTAGCAATGATGTAATCCCGATTAACCGCAGCGTAACTTGTGCCTTTTAGTAAAGGCGTAATAGCGCCAGAGCCACCATTAGCAAATGGCAATGTTCCTGTCACGTTAGAGGCAAGGTTACAATACTGAACTGCTGTCGATCCTGTGCCGCCGTTAGCGGTAGGAAGCGTTCCTGTTACATTAGATGCAAGATTACAATAATTTGTAGCGGTTGATCCTGTTCCTCCACTACCCGTGGCTAGTGTTCCAGCCATAGTGATTGTGCCTGACCCAGTTATTGGGCCACCGCTATAAGTAAGACCTGTTGAACCGCCCGCTACTTGTACACTGGTTACCGTACCCGCGCCTGATTCAGTGGGGTTAGCGTTAAATACCGCTGCCCCTGCTCCTGCACCATCAGTAACAACCATGACCTTAGAGCCATTGGCAATGTTAACCGTAGCACCAGACCCTTGCTTGATTGTGATGATTTGACTGCCTGTTGTAGAGTTCTCAATAATCCACACCTTAGAAACAGTGTTTGGCCCAAGTGTTACTTCGCGGGTAGTCGTAAGAGAACCAGCCGAAGTAATTTTTAAATAGAATCCGCGAGTAGCATCTGCTGTAGCATCAGGCATAGTAAATGTTTCATTAGCATCACTAGCCATCTGCTTTGTTCCATAACTAAAAGCATCAGCGACCAAGGTAAGGTTCGTGTTGGTAGACGTACCCCACGTTCCACTTTCGTCACCTGTTGCTATTTCTTTTAGTCTTAAATCGTTTATATATGTTGCCATTTCATTACCTCAAAATTTTAAGGAATATCTGTCCAAGTTGGTGTTTGAGAAGGAGCCATATTAATCCAATATGGATTTTGCGAAGGATCAATGTTTTGCCAGATAAGGACTCTACCCACCTCACCAGTAGCACTTAATCCTGTCGGATATATATCTGTGGAGGCTTCTACGACAAAAGCCGTACCTAGCTCCGATGTTGCTGACAAACCAGTAACAGGTACTTGTATTAACAAGTCTACAGTAACGCCGTTAAGTATACCTGTCGCTTCTAAGCTTCCTACTGCTATGTCAGCAGGAGCGATAACATTAAATCCAGTACCCAGTTGAGCCGTTCCAAATACGCCTGTTGGATAAACTCCGGTTTGCTCAACTACTCCAGCAGTGCCAACTTCTCCTGTAGCCGCTAATCCAGTCACAGAAGCCTGAGCATTATGATGTACGGTAACGCTACCAACCGAGGCGGTTGCTGAAACGCTACTTACAGCCACTTCGCCGGGAGCTAATACCTGTGCAGTTCCTACTACGCCTGTTGCAGCCAACCCCGTTGGAAAAACGGTAGCATCAGCAAAAATACTGCCAGCACCTACATTTCCTACCTGTCCAGTAGCTTCAAGACCTAGAGAGGTTCCCCAAGCTGCATCACCCCAAGCTCCCCTTCCCCATCCACCAAGAGGAATGGTTACGGTTGTGTCTTCGCCCCATGATCCATCACCCCATGCGGCGCGACCCCAACCAACCCCGGACATTACGCTATCCTGATCAGCGCATTATTTTGATCAGCAGTAGGCATTACGATTTTAAAATCACCAGCAGTAGACGTTTTGTCTCCACCAAAATCTAAGATAACAACACTTGAATCACCAGCAGAACTATCGTTATAGATCATTGCTCCTCTGGCAGTAATTGTTGCAGTTCCAAACGTCAAGTCAGCAAAATCTGTAAACGCTGTAGTTCCACCGCTTGTTGGAGTCACATTTGTTAATGTTCCTCCTCCAGCAGAATAACCTGTTCCTGTGATTTCGTTAGCAGTCGTATAGGCAGTAGTAGCAGCCGTAAAAGACGCACTGTTAGTATACAGCGCCAGCTTAAACGTATTGCCTGACCCATTAGTAA
>VMHT01005104.1_pt1 | contig 12120 bp, 12 predicted proteins | sample 4693611 | NCBI WGS metagenome assembly VMHT01 (sample SAMN12280063, study PRJNA550983) | marine metagenome | isolation source: seawater sampled from same location over 5 years 0.02-0.2 micron viral filtrate | place: USA: collected off the coast of southern California halfway between the port... ...
ATTGATGGTATGGATCTTTTATTGAACCACTATAAGAACCACTAGTTAAACCCGAACCTGTAGTTTCTAAAACTAAACTCATACCATACCCAGCATTACCATATTCTTCTAAAAAGAATATTGATTGACTTCCTGCTGTTGGGGGATAATTTTCTGGTTTAAATCTAAATTGAACTGAATTTGGAAAGTTTGATTCCCAAGCTGAGTTTAAAGCCCATTGAGTTGAAATATAACTAGTTCCATCTGCATGAAAATTTTGATTAAAATCATTAAAATATAAATCATAGTCATTAGCATTGACTTTATCTTTACCACCAAATTCAGATATTTTTAGTATAGTATCAGGTATACCATATGAAGTTATAAGTGCTCGTAATCCAGCTATTGTTCCTTTTGATTTGAGCAAATATGGAATGTTATGATATATTCTTTTATATAAGGATTTATTAACATCATCCATTGATATAATATCATTAGTTGCTGTTATTAATGTATCTACAAATTCAAATCCAGTTGGAACTGGGGTAGTTGAAGTAATTTCGGGGAATGGGAATAATGAACCACTAGGTGTAATACCTAAAAATGCTGTGTATAAATCTTTATTTGAAAAGTTATTTTGATATAATTTAACCCCAAAATCTTGTATGGCCCTTGAAACTAATTCTTTGGATACTCCAAAATCTAATCTATTATCTGCGTTATATTTTTGAGTAATATCTTTAGTATATAACCAAACATTATCATAATATTGGGCAACCATGTCAACAAATAAATCATAGGGTTGATTATTAGAATCTTCTCTTATATATTCAGGGATTGAATAGAATAAATAATTGGGATTATTATTATCATAATTAGAGGCAGACAATAATTGACCTCCATAATTTGAACTAGTTTCATCTATACTACCTAACCAAGTTAATGCTTGCGAACTAGTAGTAGGTAATAAAATATAGGGTTCAGTTAAGTTTGATTTTGGGTATGAAATGCTAGAACCACTACTATAATACATAAAATATTCAAATCTATCAAAGTTTTCTATAAGGTTTGATATTTTCTTTTGAATTATATTTTTACTTGTATTAGAACTAGTTATATTAGTTAAAATTAATGATTCTGATGTATAAGTTTCAATTAAACCTACTTTATAGTAAAAATTTTCAATGCGGGTTTGAGCAGAACTAAAATGAATAAAATTATTAAAATTAGTATAATCTACATTAATATTAATAGATGACTCTTTTAATAAACTGTTTATTTGGTTTTGGGAGCTTGTAGGAGCACTAGATATTATATTATTATATGATAAATTTTGTGAAGAATTATTAACTTTATCCTTAACAGAAACATTAAGATTAGGACCTGCTATTTGTGTAAAGTCATTAATTTCTATAGGTTCCTCAGGAAAATTAACTTCAAAAGCTTGTGGAGGGTTTATAGAAGTAACAATCCAAAGTTCACTTTTTAAATCAAATTCTAGAGGTAAAGGTTCATATAATTTTACTAATATAGTAGGAGTATCAGGGTTAGTATTTTCTAGTAAAATATTATTAGCTATAAAAAAATTATTCCCTGAAAAATTTATGTAAAAATCTACAAAATAGTTTTGAACATTTCTTTGAGAAATAAAGTTATTAGTTTGTTCTATAATATCTAGATTAGATAATGCTGTGCTATCTAATCTTAATTCTGTTCTATCTGTTGAAATTGCAGATATATATAAATTAGTAACAGGATCACCAATTTGTTTATCAAAAAAATTATAGTAAGCTACATAAGATCCATCACTAAATCCGGCTTTTTCAAGATCATTTTGGGGATCAGTTATAATAGTAGAAAGAGTATTATCTTCAATATCACCTTCACTATCTAAAACTTCATAATTTGTATAGTTTAAATTTGAAGTTAGGAGGTTTTGATTTAAATCATAAACATAAAATTCTATATAACTAGAATCACTAAATTCTTCCTGTAAAGTATTGTTAGATATAAGTGATATATCTTGTGAATTGTAAGATTGAGGAAGAAAATCTTGGGGATTTATTTTATTTATATCAGCCATTATTTACTACTATTAGTCGTAAGATTAACAAGATCATTTTGAGACTCTAATAATTCTTCTCTTAAAGTAGCAATTTCTCTTTGTAGTGCCTGAATTTCTTCAGATTCATTTTCATAACCTATATATTCAGCACTTGTTAAAATTAAATACTCATGAGAATTAATGTCTCCTACTTCAGGGATTTCATAAAATAATTCATTATACATTTTAAAAAATTCTTGAACTGTTGGTTGTTTTTGTACTTGTTCTTGAATAGACTGAACTCCTAATTCTGAAAAAGAAGTATTAATTGTTTTTTCATATTGGGATTTATTAAAAACATTTTTGTTAAAATTAATATTTTGTGCCATTAGTAAGAGTTTATAACTTTAAAATAATAATTATCATCTAATATTAAGGTAGAACCTTTAATATTTGTTTTAATACAAATTTTATAATATCTTTCTGGTTCTAATCCATTCATGTAAATATCAAAATAATTTCCTTCACTATCTGAGCTTAATTGAGTATAGTTAGTATTATAATCTATAATAACTTCATTAGTATCCAAATCTTTTACAGAATAATATGAAGCTGTTGGAAGGTAACGTACCTGGGTAAATAAAGAACCTGTAGAAAATGTTCTAGTAGGATATTTAGGTGCAACATTAAATCTAAACCTATTTACACTTTGAGGAGTAAAATAACCTGGATTTTCAGCTAATGAAGAAACTAAATTAGTAGTATCTACTATGCTAGCTGTAGCAGATCCTGTTAATACATTTGAATAATCTCTCCATTTAAATTCTAATTGTGGTGGGTATATAGTATTAGTATCAACACTATAGAATTGCATTACAGGTTGGATTTGTGTATTAGTATTAAATTCTACACTATTTTCCCATTTAGTAATAAAACCATAATTGGGTAATGAGGCAGAAGCATGTACTCCTAATGAAGCACTATACCATAAAGAACATACTGTTTTAGCATTTACTTTTAAATCTTTTGTTGATCTAGTATCAAATGATTGTGTTACTTCATATTCAGTACCATCTGAACCACTATAATACCATGCTCCACCTCCTACATTAGCATAAGTAGTGTTAAAAGAACTTGTAATATAGTGATTAGTAGAATCAGAACCACTTATAAGCCAAGTTACTCCAGAATTTTTAAATTGAGATGAATTCCAAGAACATCCATCTGTTGTTTGAGGTACATCTAAGTAAGTACCTGTACCATTATACCAAAATTGTGCTATAGGGTGAACTGAAATATCAGTAGCTTCAACTATTCCCTGAGCAGTTGCTATAAAAGATTTAAATTCTACATCCCATTCAGCCCCATTAATTTTATTATTTATAACATCTTCAATTTCGGATTGTACAAATTCAGTTAGAAATCTAGCTACTTGGGGATTAGAATCTACTGCTATATTTAAATTTGATATAGTTGTAATAGGATCTATCCCTGTATTCATATCTGGGTAGAATGAATATAATGTAGCATCTTTATATGGAAAAAGTTTATATATTGCCATTTTAAATAAGATTAGTTCCTGATCCTAAAAAAGTATCTAAATTAATGTTAGGTTTTGGTAATTTTAAATTAATAGATTGGTTTTTATTAGGTTTAAATGGAAGTTGTTTTACATTTTTTATATAATCCGAATATTTGTTTTGTTCTGAGAAATTATTTAGAGTGTTTTTTACTATTTTATTGTCTCTTGTTTGTAAGGGTCCACCTTGAGGGGCAGTATCTTGTCCACTAGAATATTCAATTTTATTAATTTGGTATATTCCTGTAGGTATTTCTAAAGAATTTGTTCTAATTATAGGATCCAGTAATGATTGGTTACCTTCAAATTTATTTAACAAACTGTTACCTGGTTTTTTAGGGGTAGGTTTTATGTTTTTATTATTGTCTTCCATATTTTTATAATGGTACTACTTTACCTTTAATATTTTCATTTAAATATTTTACTTCAAAAATTGAAGGGTCTAAACTAGGGTAAATTACACCGTCTACTAAAGCAGAAGGGATATCATAAGAATATTGTGAATATCCTTGTGAAATTCCTTTTTTATTAGTTATTTCAATATTTTTAACAGTTTGAACACCTTCTATTTGATCTAACCTAATAAATAAATCTTTTAAAATGATAGGTTGATTAATTTGCCAATTATCTACATTAAAATAAGTTTGTAAAGATTCAATACATGATAATATTACTTGACTATTTATAAAATTAGGTAAAACTACTATTTCAAAATCAATAGATATGTTAATAATATAAGCATCTTTTATTTCAATACTATCTCCAATCATTTTATATTGTGATAGATATGTTCTTAAATTTTTCTTTAATGTTTCCGTAGGGGTTGAGAATTGACCTGAGGTATTTAAAGCTAAAATATACATACATAAAGTTTCAATAGTAGAAGTTTGATTATCTATAGTTGGTTTTTCCATGTATATTTTAGATACAGTCCCAAAATCAGAAGGCATACTTAATGCCCTAACCATATAATCATCTAATGTAACTGTTCTTTGTTGAGTTGCAGCTTGCATTAAAGTGTTTTGTCTAATTTGTTCATCTGTATCCCCAGCTGCTCCTCCATCTGCTGCTTGAAGGTTTGTTACTGCTAAAGAATTAAAAGTAGTATTAGCTATTGTTGAATTTAAACTAGAGTTTAAAAATTTAGTATTAGAAGTATCTATATTAGTTAAAACACCAGCTGCTATGTTAGATTCAACTCCTCCACCAGTTAAGTATCTTATAGTTAAAGTAGTATCGGAAGGTGCTATGCCATAGGTATTTGTAAATAAAAAGTTTGTAGGAGAAAATGCTGTTGTAAGTTTATCTTGTTCAAATGGTAAACCTATACCTACATTATTTGGGTTAGGTGTTATTAATTCATCTGTATCATTTGGGTTACCTGATCCAAATTGTATTTGTAAATTAGTTTCTGAGGTAAATCTTGTAGCAAAACGTCTTTGTACTTTTTTTAATTGAAGTAAATAAGGTACTTCACCTGCATCTGCTACATTATTGGGGTCATTTGGATTAGTATTTTTAATACTATCAAATACCATTTCTTGACCCAAATAATCTACTTCAGACCATTTATTTCCATCTGAATCTGTAATATCTAATATATTTAAAATATTATTACCTTCTATGTTTATTATCGGAAATTGAATAAAACTTCCAAATGTAAAAGTTTGAGTGTTAATTTTAGCTGAAATAGCTTTCCGAGTTTTTTTTAATAAAAAACTTACTGGGTTATTTCCTAAAACCTCATATACAGATATTTCTGTTGGGTCTAAATTAGTATTAATTGAAAAATCACATTTATCCTGAATTATAAAATTTGTAGGAGGGTTAATAGTTGTTGATAAAGTTGTATTTTCTCCTATTACTAAAGCATAAGTATAATCCGGGATATATTCCCCATTTACCAAAGTTGCTGGTATTGTTTGATATAATTCTACTTCAACTTGGGCTGCTGTGGAAATTTTAGGTTTGTATCCAAACATATAAGCCAACTCATATAAATTATTTGTTTGTTTAGCAAATTGGGTAAATGTTTCTGAAATCTGATTATCTAAGTAAAAAGACATTACATCACCTACATAAGCAGCTTGTTCCATAAACATCATACCGGGTGATGTAGGAGAAAAATCATTGTAAGTATTAGGAAAATAAGTTTGAGAAAACTCAACTAACTTAGCTCTAATATCAGAAAAATCTCTATTTAAATATTTTATATCTCTATTTATTGGTGTAGCCATTATGTAAATTCTATTTCTAAAGTATCATTTATATTTGTATTTTTAACTTTATATGTTAAAATCACATTAATTAAGTTATTATCAGATTGTTCTAAAATTTTTAAATCTTGAATATTAATATTAGGAAAATAAAATTTTAATTTATTATCTATTCTGGTTTTTAAAAAATCTAAATTCCCATCTGTAATTTGTTCAAAAATAAAATTCCTTAATCCTCCACCAAATCCTGGTTGTAATGGTCTTTCTCCTGGGTTTGTTAGAAAAAAATTAAGTAAATTCATTTTTATTGCTTCTTGAGTAGTATAATTAGATGCAAATGCTGTAGGAGAGGAAAATGGAATATTTACTCCTACGGCAGCACTTTTATTAAAGTCAATTGGGAATATTTGCTGTGCTCCAAATGCCATTATTTAGTCATTAATCCCATTATTTGATTCATATTAACTTCTCCACTAGGTAAAGCTCCATTTGCTGATGTAGTATCTCCTGCTCCTTGAGGATTAAATGGTTTATTACCAAATCCAGGAGCATGTGTACTATTCATATTTAATCCTGTTTCACCTATAATATCTAAATAAGATTGTCTTTGTTCTTTTAAAGATTTTTTAGGTGTTTGTGTAACAGTGAGTGTAGTTGGTGATGTAATACTTTCTTGTATTGGTTGTGTAACTACAGCTTTAGGTGCTTTAACTGCCTCTAGTAAAACTTCCTTTAGCTCCTCTTGTATAGCCTCTCTAACGGCTTCTTTAATTATTTTTTTAAGTGCTTCGGTTTTCATTTTTGTGTTTGTTATAAATATTAAATTAATTAAGGGGTTTAATAACCTCCACTTCTTCCTCCTCCACTACTTATAGTTGAAGTTGTTATAGAAGATAAATTTAAAGATGGTGAAGAATTAGAAGGAGTTTCTATTGGAGAAAATCCTTCAGGAGATAAATTATTTTGCTTAATATAAAATACTAGTTCATCTATTAGTATTTGATCATTGGAAGAAAATGAAGCTTCTCCCCTAAGCATAATTATTCCTGATTGGTTTTTAGCTATTGCTTGTCTTTGTTTTATAGTTCCTACCTTAGATCCCTCTACAGGAACTACACTTAAATCAAACCCATTAAAATTATTTATAACTGGGGATAGTTGTTGGTCTTGTTGTTGGGTTGAATCTAAAAGTTGTTTTGAAATTGATTCTTGGTTTACTGTGGTTTCTCCTAATTCTTTAGTAGATTCACTTATGGCTATATCAACTATTGCTAATAAATCTATAACAGTTTGTAATTTATTTAATAAAAGATTTATTAAAGATGTTCCTTCTCCTATTTTCCCTTCTCCTTTACCTATTAAATTTCTTAAAAGGTTAATTACTTTTTGTACAGCTAAAATAGGACCTACTGGGATAGGGGTTACTGCTGTTGATGGTATGAATGCTACAATATCTATAGCAGTTTGGGCTGTTTGGATACCTGTTTTTGTTTTAGGGATTAAATTTTCAATAGGATTAATAATATTGTTAATAGATTCTATTTTAGAATATAAATTATTTAATTGTTTTGTTAATTTATTTTTTAATTCAATAACTTTATTTAATTCTTCTATATTAGAAGGAATAGTTAATTTATCCTTAATTAATTTTATTAATTGTTCTTTTATTATAGCTTCCATTTTTAAAATCTCCTCCTTCCTGAGAAATTAATATTTTTATTTCTAGTTCTTTTATTTCCTTTTAATTTGAATTTTCCTCCTTTATTTAATATAGTTCCTTTAGGTTTTGGGTATTTAATTTTAAATTTTTTCTGTTTATTTTTATTTTTATTTTTGACTTTTTTTATTTTGTTTTTATCTTCACTAATTGAAATTTGAGTATTAGTTGAAGTTGGGTCATCAATACCTCCATCTCCAGTTGGAATTGGGGTTAATAAGTCAAATTGATTAGGTTCTTTAAAATCATATGTAAAATCATTAACTTGTTCTTGATATTCAGTTCTGGTGAAATAATCATAAGCTAATTCAGCACTTCCAGAATATATTCTTCCATCAAAATCTGCAGTAAACATATTACCATTTCCATCAATAAAGCTTTCTCCGGGTTCAAGACTTCGTAAAAATAAAGCTTGATCATCCTGATATGTATAAGTAACCTCAGATGTTGCCCCCTGTTCATCCATAAATTCTAAAACTTCATTTTCTCTATAGGTAAGTCTTTCTGAAAATATTAAATCTGTTTTTTTAGCTCTTTTTCTTTTTAGTTTTTTTAAATCTTCAGCTTGTTTTTTTGCTTGTTTGATTAATTCAATTGGGTCCCCTATACCAAAAGGTTCAGTTAATAATTTTTTTATTATAAAAGGATAAAGTCTATTTTGAATTTCATCATTTGCTTTTTTGACTATCATTCCTATAAAATTTGCAATATCTCCTCTATCTAACTGATTTTTAACTGAATCTGGAGTTGATTTAGTTTTTAAAACAGCAGCATCAGTATTTTTTGTTGAAGAAAATAAAGGAATAAAATTTATATCATTTCTTAAATTTCCTGCTTGAGTAGTAATACTTGTAGTAACTACATTATAATTAGGTTTTACTGATTTGGATGAAATTGTTATTTGTTGAGTTTCACCTGGAATATATTCTCCTTGTAATGTAAATTTTCCTTCATTATCTGTATAAGTAAATTCTCCATTTAAATCTTCAACCCTAGCAAAAGGAATAAGTTTATTAGTTATACCATCAACTACTATACTACTAAAAGTATAGGGGATTGGTTCTAATTCTCCTACAAATTCAACTTCTGATCCTTCAGGTGGGTATTGTTGTTCATACCAGTCTTGATCAATTAATATATCGTTTGTATTTTCATCTATACTATATATATCAGCTGCAGGAATTGTCATATAAGGTGGGTCTATTTCAAACGATTGCTTAGCTAAGTTTATAGCTTGTTCTTCATTTCCTACAGTAAATAAAGTGTTTGAAAATGTATATACAGGCAACCCTGCATTATTTCCTACTATTACTACCATGCCTACTCCTGATTGGTTGGAATTTTCAGAGGTTGGGTTTAAATATTCATTTACTTCTTCATCAGAAAGAAAAGCATATATTTTTTTAGATTCATCTTCTCTATTATTAGTACTTCTATAACTATCTAAATCATTAAATTCAGGGGATGGGATGTAAGTTAAATCATCATTAGTAATTCCTTCTTCTCTTTGAACTGTTTTTACATTAGCTGTAATATCTCTTCTTCTATTTACTATATCAATTCCTACTTTTAAAAGATTATTAATTTGTTTTTGTTGAACCCATTCTGGTTTTTTATCAAAAGGAATATCTCTCCCTACAACAGTATCTATATATTGTACTTTATATGTGTAATTTATAATTACATTTTCACCTGTAGGTTGTTTTGTAGGATCTTTAACAAATTTAACTTCCCCACTTACATTTTTTGGTTTATTTATGTCAGCTAATCCTCCACTCATTATTATATAATTTTATTAACATTAGATTTATAGCTTTCTATTTGATCTATAAATCCTACACCTCCACCTTCAATCATATCGGATAAATTATCAGCTTGAACTTTTAATTGACCATTTACAGCATTAATTTTATTTGGAATTCCCGTTTCTGTATTTACTGAGGTAACTTCTTTGACTTTAGAAAGAGTTTTACATAAAACAGATATTTCTTTCATTATAATTTCTAAATTATCTAAAAATTTATTTCCTAATATCATAGGTTCTTCTGCATTTTTACTCCCTAATTTAATATTACGAGAATCTATAACTACTTCTTTAGTTGAAACATTAAATGAAGAATTTGCTCCTATAAATACAGATTTTTGCGAACTAAGAAGAATATTATCTTTTTTAGAATTAAAAATTAATTGACCTGAATTAATTATTACTTGGGAATTATTATATAAGTTAGGAGTTACTGGTGGGGTAGAAAAAGAATTATAATTAGCATTCGCTACTCTTATAGGAATTACCTGGTTAGAAGTTAAATATATAGATGAAGGGTCAATATTAATATCTTCTGTAATAGGAACCCACCCTGGGGTATTAGTATTTTCGTTTATTCCATTTTTAATTATTGTAATAGGATTACCATCCTGTCCATTTTCAGACCAGTTATTTCTGGGTTCATTAAACCTATTTAAAGAATAAGAGGTATTTCCTAGTCTTATAGAATTCCCAAATCTTCCTTGATATATAATATCCCCAGCAAATGGTAATAAGGGATTAATATTTCCATTTTCTTCAAAAGTATTTTGGGAAGGATTTGTAGGGCTATTTAGGGAAGGAGATAAATTTTCTTTTTCTTCTAAATTAATATTATTTGGAGAACCAGCTTCAACTTCATTATAAGATTTTTTATTTAAAGATGGTGTAGTAGTTGGAGGTAAAGGATTACAATTAGGACTATTCCATAAATTAATAGGGGAAAGATAATAAAATTCATTTTTAATTTCCTTAGTAAAAGGATTTTCTGTTGTAGATGCAAATTGAAAAACAATAATTAATTCATTAATTAAAGGAGGATTTGTAATTTGAGGAAATAAGGGTTTTGCAAATGTTACCCCTGAGGATTCAAAGTTTATTTCTTTAAATAAAACTCCCCCAATAGCATTTAATCCCCCATAATTTTCAATTTGAGGGTGTTCTTCATTTAAAATACTATCTACTACTCTGCCATACTTAAGCTTAGAATTAACCTCATCCTGAATAGAGAGAATATCATTTATTCCGCTAGATAAAGTAGAGGGTTGAAGAGTTTCATTTGATGATAATCCTTTTTTATAATTCATTCTTCTCTTTTAGGGGGTAATTGTAAGTTTTGAATTTCGTTTAGTAGTTGTTCTTTTTCAGCTTCACTTATACCAAATCCATTATCCTCATTGCCTTCGTTTGCAAAAATACGTTGAAAAATAGTGGCTACTTTTATAAGTGCTTCATCATTTTTAATGCCTAATTCCATATACTCTTTAATAAGTGGTACTATCATTGTAGCATCACCTATATCACTGATTAATGGTTTTAATTCATTAATTAATGCTGTGATTTGAGTTTCTTTTTTCTTTTGGTTATCGTAAATTTCTTTAAGTAAATCCGAGTAGGATTTTTTACCGAATATATTTTTGTCTAAATGGCTCATAGTTATACGTTTGATTCATGTATAAATATGATTAATTAAGATTTTTCAAAGTCTATATAACCTGTTTCTAAATAAAAAACATAGCTACCTTTAAATAAACCATATAACTTAGTAGCTATTTTGGTTATTTTAGGTGTTTTTACTTCTAAGCCATGGCTAGCCATTATTTCTCTAATATAGATATATAATGCTTTTTTATTGAATATTTCTAAATTTTCTCTTTTACGGAATAATTCTAATATAGCATCTGCTACTTTAGCATCATTGCCCTTAGGGAAAAATTTATCAAATCTGTCTTCTACATACTTAACATAAGCATCTATAAAAATAGATAATCTATCTTTTTCCTTTTCTTCACCCATCTGGTATGAGTAATTATCATCCTTATATAATTCATCCACAGGTGCTTTTAAAACACGTTTTTTATAATTTTTTGTATTATATACTATTAACCAATTTTTAGTTATGGTACCAAAATATGAGTACGCTTTTGCCCCATTGTCTGGATTAAATAGATGTAATTTAGAAAGTAAAAAAGTTATTACTTCATGTTGTAGGTGTTCTATTTGATCTACTTCGGTGTAATAAAATTTAAAGGTGTGAATTATGTTTTCTGTTAATTTGAAAAAAGCATAATGTATCTCATCTCTGTATATTTGACTTCTAACTTCTGAATCTGGTTCATTGTTATATCTGACAATAGCTTGTTCAGTATCTTTAGTAAAGTAGTTTTTACTCTTGGGTCTTCTTTTTTTAGCCACGGTAATCATTTTATTTCTTTTAACTTGAAATCGTTTAAGATATCTTGAATCTTTTGGATGGAATCAAAAAATTGTCCAACCTCATCATCAGATTTAAATGTACCGGCTCGATCTATTTCTTTAAGTTTTTTATCAGATGTTTCTATTACTTTAGATATAGTATCTAGATAATTTAGATATTCTGCTAAAATATCTTCTTGTTTTTCGTTTTTACGTAGTAAGTTAAAAGTAGTAAATCCTAAGATTACTACTATTACTGAAAGGGTAGATATTATTATTGTTTCTATCATAAACTATTTAACATGTTTTTTAAACCTTCACTTTTCATTGAGCCAAGTGCTTTGGTTTTTACATCCAATTTTTTAG
>VMHT01043416.1_pt1 | contig 12120 bp, 14 predicted proteins | sample 4693611 | NCBI WGS metagenome assembly VMHT01 (sample SAMN12280063, study PRJNA550983) | marine metagenome | isolation source: seawater sampled from same location over 5 years 0.02-0.2 micron viral filtrate | place: USA: collected off the coast of southern California halfway between the port... ...
ACCATATTGCTGAGTCATTCTTTGCCTCAGTATATCCTACTATCACTTCTGGTAAAAACACCAAAGTCATAATGGTTTCTACTCCTCACGGAATGAACCATTTTTATAGGTATTGGCATGATGCAGAGAGAGGAAAGAATGAATATATTCCAACAGACGTTCATTGGTCTGAAGTACCAGGCAGAGATGATGTATGGAAAGAGCAAACAATAGCAAACACATCAGAGCAACAATTCAAAGTTGAGTTTGAATGTGAGTTCTTAGGATCAATTAATACTTTAATAGCACCTTCCATATTAAGAAATATGGTATATGATGCTCCAATTACTAGAAATGCTGGATTAGATATTTACGAAAAACCAGAAAAAGACCATAATTATATTGTTACTGTGGATGTAGCAAGGGGACTTGGCAATGATTATTCTGCATTTATAGTATTTGATGTAACTCAGTTCCCATACAAAGTCATTGCTAAGTATCGAAATAATGAAATCAAACCCATGTTATTTCCAAATGTAATACTTGATGTTGCTAAAGGATACAATAATGCTTATGTATTGGTTGAAGTAAATGATATAGGAGATCAAGTTGCAAGTATTCTTCAGTATGATCTGGAATATGAAAACATACTCATGGCGTCGATGAGAGGAAGAAATGGTCAAATAGTGGGTCAAGGTTTTTCAGGAAAGAAGACACAATTAGGTGTCAGAACGACTGCTTCTGTTAAAAAACTAGGTTGTAGTAACCTGAAAACATTGATAGAAGATCATAAGTTAATCACTTGTGACTATGAAGTCATATCAGAATTGACCACATTCGCACAGAAACATAACTCATTTGAAGCAGAAGAGGGATGTAATGATGACCTAGCAATGTGTTTGGTTATATTTGCTTGGTTAGTTCAACAAGAGTATTTCAAAGAGATGACTGATAATGACATTAGAAAAAGGATATATGAAGAACAAAAGAATCAAATTGAACAGGACATGGCACCATTTGGTTTTATTGAAACTGGTTTAGAAGATACTCAGTTTGTTGACAAAGAGGGAGATGTATGGCATACTGATGAATACGGTGATCGTTCTTACATGTGGGATTATAGATGATTTCAGCTTTACTTTTTAGTTCTAGTTTTTTAAACTTTGTTTTTTACATATATGCAATAGGATTTGTTATTGCGTTAGTGTTAGAACAATTTATTAAAAAAACAGATAATCAAAGAAATATTTTTATTGTCGAAACAAATCGAAAGTATTTGTGGAGACAGACTTGGGTAATTAATATTAATTGGTTTGTGTGTAATTTAGGATTATATTTTATATCAAGAAACATGCAACCAATAGGTGATACCTTCTGGAATGGAATTTAATGGACTTAACTGCTAGTAATGTAATTGAATCTTTATCTGAGATTGCTCCTTACATTGAAGCAGATGGTGGATTTGTAGAATTTGTAGAGATAGAGGAAGGTACAAACTATGTTAAAGTCAGATTAGGTGGTGCTTGTACAAGTTGTGCAATGAGTGCAATGACACTTAAACAAGGTATAGAAAATAAAATTATGCAAGATATTCCTGATTGCAATGGTGTTATTCAAGTATTATAATGCATGTAGGCTACATGAAAAAGGATATTTTAATAAATAATTTCAGAAATAATCTGAGATTCGGAGAACAAAGATGCCACTAAATTTAGCATCTCCTGGAATTGTAGTTAGAGAAGTAGACTTAACCGTTGGTCGTGTAGACACAGCATCGGACAAAGTTGGTGCTCTTGTTGGCCCATTTGCTAAAGGAGCAGTTGACCTTCCAATTTTGGTGGAGACAGAGCAAGATTTATTAGATAATTTTGGAGAACCCTCTTCTACTGATAAGCATTATGAGTACTGGATGACAGCATCCTCATACTTAGCTTACGGTGGTCCATTAAGGATAGTAAGAGCAGACGACACTGATCTAAAAAATGCTTTTTCTGGAACAGCAGGAAGCATTAAGATCAAAAGCACAGAAAACTATAACGATTTAGGATATGATGGATCAACAATTACTAATGTAACTGTTGCTGCAAGAAATCCTGGTTCATGGGCAAATAACTTAAAGGTTGCTATTATTGATGATCTAGCAGATCAAATATTAACATTCAGTTCATTGCCAACAAATATACAAGTTGGTTATGGTATTACACAAGCAGTTCCAGCAAATACAGTTGTAGCAGGTTCTGGTTCAACATCATTACTAACTGGTTACTTCAAAGGTATTGTCACACAAATTGATGGTACTAAAGTATCGGTTAAGATATTAGAATCATTAACAAATGCAGGTGTTTCAACAGATGTAACATACCAACCAAATGGTATATACAAGTTTGGAAATACTGCAGTTGCGATTCACACTACTGGAGCATCATCCTCATATACGACTGGAACACCAAGTTCAAGTGTTGATTGGTTTGATCAGCAGTCAATTCAACTATCAAATTCAACAATAAACTGGAATAATATTTCAGATCGTCCTGGTACTTCAAACTTTGCAGCTGCAAGGAAATCAAAATTTGATGAAGTTCATGTTGTTGTCATTGATGATGAAGGAAAGGTAAGTGGTAATGCAGGTACTATTTTAGAGAAGCATTTATCACTTTCAAAAGCAAAGGATGGTGAATATTCATTAGGATCACCCTCATACTGGAGAAAGTATACTTACAATAACTCAACAAACATTTTTGCTGGTGGAGCACCTGCTGGAATTGTAACAACATCATTTGCATCTGGCACTTTTACACTTTCATCTGATGTAGGTTGGGATCAAAACGCACAAGGAATTAACTTTGCTGGTATTGGTGCAACTACTTTAACACTAAGTGGTGGTAAAAACTACGATGGTGGAACAGATGATACTGCTGCTGGTTCATATTCAGTGACATTAGCAGGATTAGTTGGAGGATATGAGTTATTTGAAGATAACAATCTATATTCTGCAGACTTCCTTCTTATGGGATCTGGTAATCACACAAAAGAAACAGTTCAGTCACTTGCAAATAAATTAATTTCTGTAGCAGAAATCAGAAAAGATTCAGTTGCATTCATTTCACCTCATAGAGGAGCATTCCTCAGTGATGGTAGTGCTGGAACAGTAACAGTCTTTAATGATTCTCAAATTACAGATAACGTAATTGGTTTCTATGCTCCTGTTGCTTCCTCATCATTCGCAGTATTTGACAGTGGTTACAAATACATGTATGACAGATTTGGAGATACGTTCAGATATGTTCCAATGAATGGAGACATTGCTGGATTATGTGCAAGAAATGACATTAACAACTTCCCTTGGTTCTCACCAGCGGGAACTGCAAGAGGTGCAATACTTAATGCAGTTAAATTGACATACAACCCATCTCAAACACAGAGAGATCAATTGTATTCAAACCGAATCAATCCAATTATCTTCTCACCTGGCGGAGGCATAGTTCTCTTTGGTGATAAGACTGCACTTGGAAAAGCATCTGCATTTGACAGAATAAACGTTCGTAGATTGTTTATTTTCCTTGAAAATGCAATATCTGGTGCTGCAAGAGATCAAATGTTTGAATTCAATGATGAAATCACAAGAACAAACTTTGTGAACATTGTTGAACCATTCCTTCGTGATGTACAGGCAAAACGAGGAATCTTTGATTTCAGAGTTATATGTGATGAAACAAATAACACTGCTGCAATCATAGATAACAATGAATTTGTTGCAGACATATTCATTAAACCTGCAAGATCAATTAACTTCATCGGTCTAACCTTCGTTGCTACACGAACAGGTGTATCATTCGAGGAAGTAATCGGTAACGTTTAATTAGAGGTAATTAACAAAAATGGCAACCCAATTTAACAGACCACCTTTAAGAAGAATTACTGACTTTAAAAGTAAGTTAGTTGGTGGTGGTGCAAGACCGAATCTCTTTGAAGTTGAACTTGCTTTTCCAGAGGAACTAGCAATAGACAACGATGTAAAGGATAAGTCAAGATTCTTAGTAAAAGCAGCAGCTTTACCTGCTTCTAATATAACTCCAATCGATGTTAACTTTAGAGGAAGGATTTTAAAGATTGCTGGAGATAGGACATTTGATACATGGACTATTACAGTTATCAATGACACTGATTTTTCAATTCGTTCTGCTTTTGAAAAGTGGATGAATTCAATCAATAGATTATCTGATGCTACTGGTCAAAACAATCCAGCAGACTATCAAGAAGATGCATATGTTCATCAACTTGATCGTGATGGATCTACATTAAGAAGTTACAGATTCTATGATGTTTTCCCAACTCAGGTAAGTCAAATGGATCTTTCTTACGAAACAGTTGACACAATAGAGGAGTTTACGGTAGAATTACAAGTACTATACTTTGAATCAATCAAAGGTGTTGGTGATAATGCTGGAGGAGAAAGCATTAGTTAAAACTGATAAATAGTGCTATAATAAAAGAAAAATAATTATACAATGGCAAAACTCTTTGGATTCTCAATTGATGACTCGGATAATACACCCGATTCAGTAGTCTCACCCGTTCCCCGTAGTAACGAGGACGGGGTTGACTATTTTGTGCAATCTGGTTTTTATGGGCAGTATGTAGATATCGAGGGTGTTTATCGTACAGAATATGATTTAATTAAAAGATATCGTGAAATGTCATTACACCCAGAGTGTGATGGTGCAATTGAAGACGTTGTAAATGAAGGTATAGTCAGTGATCTATATGATTCTCCTGTGGAAATAGAGTTATCAAACGTAAATGCAACTGATAAATTAAAGGATAAAATTAGAGAAGAGTTTAAACATATTAAAGAAATGATGGACTTTGATAAAAAGTCTCATGAAATTTTTAAGAATTGGTATGTAGATGGAAGATTATATTACATAAAAGTTATTGATACCAAAAGACCACAGGATGGTATTCAAGAGATCAGATATGTTGATCCGATGAAAATGAAATTTGTTCGTCAAGAAAAGGGTACAAATAACAAAGGTAAATTGCCATTAGATCCACTTGCAGGAAATGGAACTAAGAAAGCAGAATATCCAGAGATAGACGAGTATTATATTTACTCACCAAAACCAAACTATCCTACAACAATGTATTCAACTGCTGCAGGTGCAGGTGGTAAGGGACAAATTAAAATTGCAAAAGATTCAGTGTGTCATGTAACATCTGGATTATTTGATCGTAATAAAGGAACTTGTTTATCATATTTACATAAAGCAATTAAGGCACTCAATCAATTAAGAATGATTGAAGATAGTTTAGTTATCTACAGATTATCAAGAGCACCAGAAAGAAGAATATTTTATATTGATGTTGGTAATCTTCCAAAGGTAAAAGCAGAACAATATCTTAAAGAAGTTATGTCTCGTTATAGAAACAAACTTGTTTATGATGCAAACACTGGTGAAGTCAGAGATGATCGTAAGTTCATGTCGATGATGGAAGACTTCTGGCTACCAAGAAGAGAAGGTGGAAGAGGAACTGAAATTACAACATTACCTGGTGGACAAAACTTAGGTGAACTTACAGATATTGAATATTTTCAGAAAAAATTATATCGTGCATTAGGTGTTCCAGAGTCAAGAATTGCAAGTGATGGTGGATTTAATTTAGGAAGATCATCAGAGATATTAAGAGATGAATTAAAGTTTGCAAAATTTGTAGGAAGACTTAGAAAAAGATTTGGAAATCTATTCAGCAATTTACTAAAAACACAATTAATTTTAAAGAATATCATTACTCCAGAAGACTGGGATTCTTTAAGTGATCATATTCAATATGACTTCTTATATGACAATCAATTTGCAGAATTAAAAGAGTCTGAATTAATGAATGAAAGACTTGGAACATTAGCAACAATTGAACCTTATATTGGTAAGTATTATTCTAATCATTATGTAAGAACAAAAGTTCTTCGTCAATCTGATACTGAAATTAAAGAGCAAGATGAATTAATTAAAAAAGAAATTAAAGATGGTGTAATTCCCGATCCAAGTGCAGTAGATCCTATTACAGGACAACCACTTGAAGGTGGTGGAGATTTAGGAAACGTTCCTACAGAACCTGATTTAGAAGCAGACGGAGCAAAAACTGACGCACAGTTTCAAAAAGATGTCAAGTCCGCAGAGATATAAATAATCAAGATATATTAACATAATATTAAGAATATGGATGAATTACTTGACTTGATAGCAACAGATCAGTCACCTTCAGAAGTAACTGATAAGATCAAAGATACACTGTATAGTAAGGCTGCTGAGAGAATACAATCTCAAAAACCAGATATTGCTATGCAAATGTTTGATCCTACAAGTGCAGAAATAGATCAAGATGTTTCCGATGAAACAGTAGATTCAGTTGATGACTCTACTGAAGATGAAGATTAAACATAAATAACACTATCACGGTTGATTATACAAAATGGCAGCTATAAAAGTCGTACAAGAAATTGCATCTGTTACTGGAAACGCAACTAGTGCAGTCATAGCATTAAAATCAGGTTATCTTAGAGTAACACCAGCTGGTGGTGATGCTTTTGTTTCTGTTGGAACTAACCCAACAGCAACTGATGATCAAAGTTTTTTCGTTCCTGTTGATACTTCAGCAGTTTTTAAGGAGAGAGTTTCCTCTATACAAACAGCATCAGTTACAAATGCATCTGCTGCGATCAAATTTGGTTTAGCATCTGGATTAGAAGCTCCATTTTCAGTTGGTGATATTGTAACTGTAACAGGTTGTGCACCTTCTGGAATTAATACTGCAAATGCAACAGTTTCTGCAGTTTCAGGACCAGATCCAATAAATGGAGTTCAGTCAGGAACTGTAACATTAAATTATGGTGATGCCAATCTATCTGCTACTGATGCAGTGGGTGAGATCCGAAGACTAGTAAAAGTTGCAGTTAGAGGAACTGGTAAAACACATATTTCAGAAGTTCAAATAGTAGGAGATTTCTAATGAAACTAATTACAGAGGAAGTTTCAAGAGTTAAATTTATCGTCGAAGGAAAAGGCGCTAAAAAGAAAATGTATATTGAAGGTGTATTCCTTCAAGGTGAAATTAAAAATCGTAATGGAAGAATGTATCCACTTCAAACTCTTGCAAAAGAGGTTGGTAGATACAATGAAAGTTTTGTTAATAAAGGTAGAGCATTAGGAGAACTCGGACATCCTGATGGTCCTACTGTAAACCTTGATCGTGTATCTCATAAAATTACTTCTCTTAGACAAGAAGGAAATAATTTTATTGGAAAGGCACAATTACTTTCTACACCTATGGGTAAGATTGCACAAAATCTTATCGGTGAAGGTGTAACTCTTGGAGTATCTTCTCGTGGTGTTGGATCACTAAAAGAAGACCTTCATGGATGCAAAGTTGTAGGGGAAGATTTCATGTTAGCAACTGCTGCTGATATCGTTGCCGATCCTTCTGCTCCCGATGCTTTTGTATCAGGAATCATGGAAGGAAAAGAGTGGATTTGGGAAGGAGGAATTCTTCGTGAAGCACTTGCACAAAACACACAAAAGAGAATCAATACTCTTGTAGACCAAAGAAAATTAGAAGAAGAAAAATTAAATCTATTTAATGATTTTCTCTCTAATCTCTAAGATCTATAAATAAATACAGATTATTAATTTTTTAATAAAACATGTCCGTTGGTAGCAACAATTTACAAGAAATGGAAAACGTAGTAACTAAGGGTGCTGCTAAAGCTGAAGCGATGCCAAGTCTAACAGGAGCAACTCCTGGTCAAACTCCATCGTATGAAGATTTAGGTGGCCCAACCCCACAAAATTACAAGTCCGATGACGATTCGGCAAAACTCAATATTCCTGGCAAAACACTTAAGCAAGTTAAGGATATTGTTAATAAAGGTGCAAAACCTGCCGAACCTACTCCTGCAGGAATGAAGGAGGAAGATCAAATCGAAGGCGACGTAGTTGCTGAGAATGATCAGGTTACTGACGAAGTAGTTTCTGAAGAAGAAGCAACAACGGATGAAGTGGTATCTGAAGAAGAGACAACTACTGATGAAGTAGTAGAGGAAGAAGAAACAGTTGAGTATTCTGTCGAAGACGACATAAATGCTCTTGTTGAAGGTGAAGAACTCTCTGAAGATTTCAAAGCAAAAGCAGCAACAATATTTGAAGCTGCAATCAATTCCAAAGTAAAAGGAATTGAAGAGCAACTAGTTGCTTCATATGAGGAAAAACTCGTAGAAGAAGTTGCTTCAATCAAAGAAGAATTAAAAGACCGTGTTGACTCATACCTTGAGTATGTTGCCGACGAATGGATTGCAGAAAATCAACTTGCAGTCGAATCTGGTCTTAAAGAAGAAATGACAGAATCATTCATAACTGGAATGAAGAGTCTATTTGAAGAACATTATGTAACAATCCCTGAAGAAAAATACGATGTCATCGAGAGCATGGTAGATAAACTTGATGAAATGGAAGGTAAACTCAACGAGCAAATTGAAAAAAATGTTGCTCTAAATAAGAGATTAGCCGAATCGGTATCCGATGTAGTATTTGCAGAAGTAACTGATGGACTTGCCCAAACACAAAAGGACAAGTTGGCGTCTTTAGTAGATAATGTTGAGTTTGAAAGTGAAACAGCATACCGTGAGAAGCTAGGAACGTTGAAGGAATCTTATTTCCCAACAAACAAAGCTCAAAGAAACACAACAGAGAATCTAACAGAAGAGACAGGTTCCACAGATTACACTTCTAGTGTTACTCCATCTATGGAAGCATATCTTAAGACTCTGACTAGAGTTTCTAAAAAATGATTTTTATATCATAAATTCAAACTAAACTTTTAAAAAAGGAAAATTTCAATGCAAGCCCCAATTAATACAGAGGCTTTACAAGAGAAATGGGCACCACTACTAAACGCAGACGGTCAAGATAAAATATCTGACCCTCATCGTAAGATGGTTACAGCAGTTCTCTTGGAAAACCAAGAAAAAGCATTAAGAGAAGAGAGGGAGTTCTTAACAGAGCAACCTACAATGAACACAGACCCATCTGGAACAGGTAATCCTGGTTTTAGTGGATCTGGAGCATCACCAGTCGCAGGTTTCGACCCTGTTCTAATCTCATTGATTAGAAGAGCAATGCCTAACTTAGTGGCATACGACCTTGCTGGTGTACAACCAATGAATGGTCCAACAGGACTTATATTCGCAATGAGATCTCGTCTTGAAGGTCCATCTGGAGATGAGACATTCTACAACGAGGTAGATTCTGCATTCTCTGGTCAGAATGAAGGCAGAACAAACACAGCTGGCATGACAAATGCACAAGTTGGTTTGGGTACAACTGCACAGGCAGGTTCAAACCCAGCTCTACTTGACCCATCAGCTACTACAACTAGTGCACAATCCGATATCTACACTGTAGGTCAGGGTATGTCCACATCTGAGTCAGAAAAACTTGATGGCACAGGTGCAGCAGCATTCCATCAGATGGCATTCTCAATCGAGAAAGTCACTGTGACTGCGAAATCCAGAGCACTAAAGGCAGAGTACAGTTTAGAACTTGCTCAAGACCTTAAGGCAATTCACGGATTGAATGCTGAAGCAGAACTAGCAAATATCCTTTCAACAGAGATACTTGCTGAAATCAACAGAGAAGTTATTAGAACAATCTATAACGTTGCCACACCTGGTGCTCAAGTCAATACAGCAACTGCTGGTACATTTGACTTAGACGTTGACTCAAACGGAAGATGGTCAGTTGAGAAGTTCAAAGGTTTGATCTTCCAGATCGAAAGAGATGCTAACGCAATCGCACAGCAAACTCGTCGTGGAAAGGGTAACATGATTATGTGCTCTGCTGACGTTGCTTCTGCACTAACAATGGCTGGTGTACTAGATTACACTCCTGCGTTAAATGCAAACTTAAACGTTGACGACACAGGTAATACATTTGCTGGTGTTCTTGCTGGTAAGTTCAGAGTCTACATTGACCCATATGCTGCAAACGTTGCTGCACAGCAGTACTACGTTGCTGGATATAAAGGTACTTCACCATATGACGCAGGTTTATTCTACTGCCCATATGTTCCATTACAGATGGTAAGAAGTGTCGGAGCAGACAGTTTCCAACCAAAAATTGGATTTAAGACTCGTTACGGAATCGTTGCAAACCCATTTGCTAAAGGTGCAACACTTACAACTCCTGGCGTACTTTCACGTAACTCTAACGTATACTACAGAAGAGTTAAGGTTTCTAACCTAATGTAATTCAGATATTACATATCTTTTCAAAGAGATTCCTTCGGGAGTCTCTTTTTTTGTCTAAATACATATAAAGCTAAAACTACCGATGAAAGCAAGTCCAAGAGAAACTCAACAGGCTCATCAAAATTATAAGAAGGTTTCTGATCATCTTATCCATGAAGGATATGCACAAGATCAAGAATCTGCTGATGATATAATTAAGGGTATGAGTGAAGAGTGGTTTAATCTAATTATAGAAGAGTGAAGAGGTTTGGTCAGTTTCTAAAAGAAGCTCCCACAATGAACACAGACCCATCTGGAACAGGTAATACTGGTTTTAGTGGTTCTGCATCATCACCAGTAGCAGGGTTTGATAAAACTCTATGGAATTATATGGTGACTAATGCTTATCAATCACCTATGGATTTAAGTTATAGGTGGTCTAATATTTTTCCTGTTAAAAAATTATCTCTTGATGATATAGATAATATGGTTGATGCATCTAACGAATTTATAAAAGTAATGAATAAAAGCACATTAACAAAAAGAACTTTCAAAGAGTTCAATGAACTAACAGAAGCAAAGAAATGTCCTGCAGGACAATACTACTGCTTTACAGATAAGAAATGCAAAAAAATCCCAACTGGATATAGAATGGGATATGGTGGACGTTTAGCACCTGATAATCGTTCTGATAGTGGTGATGATGACAGTGGAAATGGTAACGGAAATGGAAATGGTAATGGTAATGGCAACGGTGGAGGCAATGGCAACGGTGGAGGCAATGGTGGCGGAAACGGTGGTGGTGGAAATGGTGGTGGTGGAGGTGAGTAATGGCTAACCCATTTGCTAACCAAATACAAAACCGTAATTTTCTAGCACCAGTTGGATTTAAATTTGTTTTATCAAAATACCCAAAGGTTTCTTTTTTCTCAAACTCTGCTAGAATACCAGAGATATCACTTGGAACTGCTGTTCAACCATCTTATCTAAAAGATATTGACATACCTGGTGAAAAACTAACTTATGGTGATTTAACTATAAGATTTCTTGTTGATGAAAACATGCAGAACTATATGGCAGTACATAATTGGTTGAAGGGTATTGGATTTCCAGAAACTCCACAACAATTTGCTGATCAAACTACAGATGTAGATGGTGTGAGAGATCCATTAGAAGTATTCAGTGATGGTAGTTTACATATTTTAAACAGTAATTTTCAAGATGTTGCAATTGTAAAATTCAATGACTTATTTCCAGTTGGATTAACATCTCTAGAATTTGACGCTACAGAGACCGACATAAACTACTTTACAGCAGAGGTAGTTATGCGTTATACTGTGTATAGTATATTTGATAAGGACGGTAGAACCCGCTTATGAATCTTGACAAAATTCAGGAGATGTGGGAGCGTGATGCGAACATTGACCCTGATAATCTACATAATGAATCTTTAAAAATACCTCAACTTCACTCAAAGTATTATACAGTTTATAATACTATTTCTTTATTGAGAGAAAAGGCAAGAGAATCTTATAATCGCATTCGTTTAGAAAGACATAACTATTACACTGGTAAAGCACCTGCAGAGGTATATGCAGAAGACCCATTTCCGTACAAGGTTAGGGAGAAAGATGCAATACAAAGGCATATGGAAGCAGATGAGAAGTTAAATACAATCGACATGAAGATAAAGTATTATGATGTCACACTTAAATTTCTTGAAGAGATAATTCGCAATATCTCAGGTCGTACATATCAAATTAAAAATGCCATCGAATGGCAGAAGTTTCAATCAGGATTCTAATGATAAGAGAACTAGTAGAACCAAAACATCAATTATTTCATCATCGAGTTAATTCTTG
>VMHT01102994.1_pt1 | contig 12120 bp, 16 predicted proteins | sample 4693611 | NCBI WGS metagenome assembly VMHT01 (sample SAMN12280063, study PRJNA550983) | marine metagenome | isolation source: seawater sampled from same location over 5 years 0.02-0.2 micron viral filtrate | place: USA: collected off the coast of southern California halfway between the port... ...
GCTAGAAAATATTTGTTCTTTATATTCTTTGGGAACACTTTTTGTTAAACCATCAAGGTATCCATTAGCATCATTTAAAAAATTTTCAGGATTATCTTTGTTTGTTTCTGCTAAATCGTTAAGTTTATTTTTTACATCAACGTCTATTGTAGATAAATATGCATTTACTGCTTCTCTATTAAAAGCATCTGCACCATATCCTTTGCCAACAGGAAGCTCTTGTCCTGTTTCAACTGCTTCTTCTACAGTTTTACGTGCTTTTTCTGGTGCTTCTCTGATCGCTATTTCTTCGCCAATACCTCGTGCAGTTTCCGCAATAGTTCCAAGTGTACCTGCAAGTTGTTGCATCTTTCTTGCCCTAGACTCGTCTATAGGGGATGGCGTAAATTTTCCATATCTTTCTATTTTTTGAATAGCCATTATTAACTGTTTATCGTATTTATATCTGAAGCAAGACTGCTTGCACCTTTAAGCAAAGTAGATGCAGCTTGCATATTAGCCATTGATTTTGCTGTACGCCCTTCTATTAGCAAGTTTCTTTCTCTTAATCTTTGTGATAAAGAAAGCACACCTTCGCTTTCACCTATTGTTTTTGCTTGTTCTAAAGCAAGGCTTGCTGGTGTTCCTTCTGTAGCTATGCCAGATGTTGCTTGAGACAAAATATTAGAAGCCAAAACTCTGTTTAGTTCTTCTCTACGTTTTAATTCTTCTGTTTGTGCAGCTATCCGTTGTTCTTCTGCTGCTCGTTCTGCGGCTTCTTGTGCCGCTTTGCCAGATTCTACTGTTGCAACAGTCGACATAACCGTTCCTGTTGCTGCTATTACTGCTGCTGTAATTGCAAAAGACATCTAAATTACCTCTGGTTCTAATATTTCTTGTTCTATTTTTTTAACATCTGTCAAATGTGTTGGATGATAAGTTACCCATACACAATCTGTTTCTGCATATATTACTCTTTTTGTTCCTGGTATTGTTTCACCCATAAAAGGTGCTTCAATATCCAAATCTTCATACTTACTTGATACTTTACACTTTCCTTGAACAACTGTGTATAAGTGCCTAGTCTTATGTTTTGCACCAACTAAAATTACACCTGCTGGTATAGTTAGTTCTCTTGCATACAATCCATCACTAAAATGATGACTTACAGCCAAGTTTACATTTTCTTGTTGCAACAAAAAATCTTGTAATTTAATTATATCATCTTGTCTTTGTACTTGATTCAAGAAGATTGCACCTCATATTCAATAGCTTGTATGTGAAATGGCATAGGATTAGGCACAGTTATTTCTGGCACTACTTCTATATTCCAACCATTACCACCGTTATTATCTTGTATAACACCTGTAAATGGCGATAAATCGCTGTTTAAAGGCGTAGATGATGCTGTGCCAAACTCTAGTGTTGGTACGGTATTACCGTCTATAACAACGCCAGCAGAGTCTAATACACGTAAATTCATACGTGTAATCTTTTTATCTCTCATTTGATTTTGACCAGCAATATTACCTGCTGTTGTATTTAATGGCATTGACTTCATTTTAGGTTGAAAGTTAAATCCTACCTGTACATTCATTGTGCCACCACTTGTATCGCCAGCAATAATAAATGCTTTTTCTGAATCTGATAAAGTAATTTTACCATTTTGATTTGTTCCTGATGTAGCTGCTACAGTTTTATTTGGCAATACATTACCTCTTGCAACCAGGCTTACTGTAAATCCTGTTAAATGTGCAGAAGATAGAATTAATTCGTTGCCAACAATACTTGACTGACTTAATAATTTTATTCCAGAATCAAGTAAATGTGTTTGATCCCATCGTTCTATCGTATAAGTCGTTGTTGTATCAGTAGTTCTTTTGTTTACAAAAAACAAATCATTATGCACTGTAGATACAGAAATAATATTTAAAGGATATACTGTGCCTGTGCTTCCGTTTGTCCACTTTGTAAAACCATTTATATCCTGTGATCTCAATGTATTAAGTATTGCAGCAGAGCCATCTTCGTTTATAACAACAACATAGTTAGCATCTTCTGTTGTCGAGCCACTCAATACACCTACATCTGCTGGGTTATCAATTAAATGAGAAGATAATACAGATATGTCAACCGAATTGTATGCATCTTCGTTATAGTTATATAGATACTGTCTTAACGTCTTTCCGTTTTTATCAATAAATAATGTAGCACCATCTAAAGATTTAGCTTCTAAAAACTTTGAACCATGTTGTGTTTGCGCTTTGATAGATACTGTAGCTGGTGTATTGCCTGTTAATAAAAACTCTGCACCTGATGTAAATATTTGCAATCCTCTATCTGGATTAATATCTACTATTTCAGTAAGATTTCTTGAAGATATTGTGACAAATATACCTTCATCATCATCACCTTCTTCTGTAAAGAAATCAAAAAACGATCCAGCCCTAGATGCAAAAACACTTTGACGTTTTGATTTTGTGCCACCAAACCACAATCTACCTTGGAAAAAAGTAGCTGTTCTTGGATACCCTCTTGTATCTGACCATACATCTTCTGACCTTGGTACACCAGCAGCAGAGCGTGTAAATGTAATTGCATCTGTAGCTTTGCCACTTGTAAAAAATCCAGTAAATAATTCATATGTTCCTGATGAATTACCATCTAATGTTATTGTATATTGCAATGTCCCTGTTCTTGTAACTACAATGCCGTCATCACCAAATATAGGCATATCTTGTAAATTTTTACGTATGTTTTCTATTGTAGAAGATTGATCATTTGAATTGCTGTCACCAGCAAAACTTATATTTTTACTTAATACACCCTCTACATCTATTTGAAATCTATCGCCTACTTGAATTCCTGTTGCTGTCTGGTCGCTTGGAAAAGTCATTACCTGTATTGCTGCGGTAGGTGTTGGGCTTAGAGCATCATTAAAATCAAATTGAGGTATATTTAAAAATGGAATGCTATCTATAACAAATGCATTTTCGTCTGTATTAATTATTCTTTTAGGAAAATGTTCCATGTGGAACATCAACATAACATTTTCTGTTTGCACATCTCTTACATCTTGTATTTCAGAAGATGCAAAAGGAGTTGTTAAAAACTCTGTAATTGATATTGAGTTAGGCGGTGCTAATTTCATAGTATCATTTACTCTGTAAAATGACATATTCCCAAAAGAATTAGAATGACTTACTGCACTGTAAGTAAGCGTTGGCGTGCCAGCTAATGTGCCTGATGATGGTGGTGCATTAGTTCCTGCGGTTTTTTCTGCTTTAGCAATACCGCCAACTAACGAAATTACTCTGTATGTAGAGCCAGATACAGTGTAACTATTGCCTACAGTTGGTGTGCCAGTAGTTATTGTAAAATTAAATACATCAAAACCGCCTGTTAAAACACCTAGATAATGCCTGTCTGACTCAATGCTAAAGTCAAAAGTTTTTGCTATAGACGCAGTTGTAGACGCAAATAAAACATTAAATTCACTTACTGATACTTTAAGTGATGCTAAATTACCTGTATCACCTGTTCTTACAATCCTAAAATATTTTGCATCTATAGTATCACCTACTCTTGCTTTAACAGATTGTGGATTTTGTGTAACTGTTAAAGTTTTTAAAGTGCCAAATGATGTATTATCTACAGAAGATTGTAATAAAAATGTTCCTGTGCCTGTTCCTGATAATTTAATATCTTTAACTTCTACAAACTTACCTCGACTACTTTCGCTTGCTAAATTGTAAAGTGCAACCACATAATCTGATTGACCAGAAGTTCCTAAAACTCCTATATTTGTTGTTGTTACGCTCACCGTACTTGATGTAAAGTCATTTATGTTTGCTGCTGTGCCACCATTTGGTAAAGTAATAAAAGATGTGCCAACAAACGGTGAAAATATTTTTTCTGCAACATCAATATGTTGAGTGCCAGGTCTACGCTTTAAGCCACCTTGCGGTACAATAACTACGTTTTCAGCAGTTTGCATACCTTGATAGTATTGATCTATGTCTACTCGTCCTTTAATAAGAGGAGAAAGCTCTCCACTCATAAAAGCACTTTGAAAAAACTTAGACATGGGCATGGTTAGCCCCTTACATTAACAAATGGATTGCTTGCTAAAGGTTCTACTGGTGTTTGTTGTGAATCAGTATATCGTGCCATACGAGATGCAGTTACATACTGCCTAGCATTTGCATCCATAGCACTACCACTATCTCGTATAGATGGTGCAAAATCCATAGCTAATGCATACTCTATCATTTTACTAAAGTAAACAGGCCATGTAGATTCTGGGGCATTGTAAATATAATCTATATGGAGCGTAGATTTTGTGTTTGTATATAGTTTATCGCCATACAAATTGTATGGGACTAATGGATTTAATTTAATTAAAAATAATAAATCAGATGGTAACTGATAAATAGAAGTAAACTCTGTGCCTACTGGGGTATCAGACGTTAAATTTAATTGTGCTTTTTTTCTTGCAAAGCTCCAAGTAAACTTAGTTAATTCACTCTGAACAATATTGTCATACAGATTGTTTGCTACAGTTTGCGCTCTTGCATTACCTGTTAATGAGGTAATAGGCAAATCTCCAATTAAAATTAAAGCATTTGATATTAAACCTATCTTAGAAGCCATAATTTACCTTTTAAGAAAGGGGGGATAAACCCCCCATTCAATTTTATACTACTTATGCCGTAATAGTTGTGCCAGCTGCTGCGGTTATGCTAGTAGCTGTCAATGCTTTGATATAAGTAATAGTTACTACTGGTGTTGAAGGAGTGCTGGTATTTTTGCAAATTACTAAATCACCAATCTTAAACTCTTCAATAGCGGCTAAAAAATAATCCGCATCATCAACAGCAGTTTTTGCATCGGTTGAAGTGTATTGCCAAGTGTTACCACCAGTACCAGAACCACCAATCCTACACAGTCCATCTCTTGAAAAAGCCATGATAGTTCTCCTTTACACGTTATCTTTGTATTCTACTTTTATAATACCTTCAGCATCACGTACTGCTGCTCCAGCTCTTAACATTCCATTACAAAGGAATGAAGTTCTTTCAGGTATATAATCAATAGATGTTTTCATTTCTATGCCTATTGCAAGACCAACAGCATCTCTGTGATAGAAATATGAATCAACAGTATTTGAAGCTACTGTTAAACCACCTTCTGTCCTAGTTCCAACAACATGTACAGCAAAACCAGCAAGTGTATTTATATCACCTGATACTAATGCTTTTACAGTTTGGAAATCAGAAGAAGTAGCTTTTGTATCTTTTAAAAGACCTTTTAGTCCGTCACCATTTATAGCTGCGTGTAGATCAGTGCCAGGAACATTTTGCTTACGCAATGTTGCTTGCGCTTCTACAACTTTGTCCATAGTCAAACCTGCACTACCATGAGCTATTGTTGTTGGTGATGCACCATTCATAACATCAATAATAAGCTGATCTTCTCTTCGGCTTAAAGCACCAGCTATTGTACTAGCGAGCTCTTGCTTTTCGTCAAAGTTAACTTCTGCTTGGTCAAAAATGTCTGTATATTCTGGAGCATTCCAGTTTTGAAGTGTGGCTGTTATCAAACTATGCGTAACATCCATTGGAGTAACTAAGTCAGACGTTGACTTCTGATTAGCTAATCCTTTTCCCATTTTACGAAACTTATATGTTTCGCCTACTACATTGTTTCTTACAGTTACAGATGGCTTGAGAAGACCCATGCCAGCATATTCATGCTTGACCATTGAATCAAACTCGATTACTGCAACCGATGTCAAATTAACACTCATAATTATATCCTCAAAAAGAGTAAATTAAATAATTTTTGAGGTTTTAGCTGAGTACCCAGTAAAATGGTCAGCATCCAACCTAAATTTACTGGGCGATATACGGTATCCAGTTGTCCCGATTATACATCGGTTAATATATTAATATCAATTATTACCAGCAAATGCTTCTAACATACGTTTTACTTTGCGGTCATGCTCAATATTAACGCTTCTTAAAAGATTACCATGTTCATCTTTTTTATACATTTCAGCTTCTATCATTTCCATAGAAAGACCTTCAGGATTTGGCCCACCTTCAATCGGAAGTCTAACAGGTGCAGTCGCTCCTACAATCATTTCAACTAATTCTATGTTGTCAGCAGTAGTAACTAATGATCTTGCTTTTTCATAAGTTTCAGGATCAAGATTGTTTTTCATAAACCCTTCAACATTTTTTATTCTTGTTTGAGCATTGTCACCAAGTTTTTGTAACTCCATTTCTTGGCTTACTTCTTCTACAGCTTGCTCTTGTGCAGTCAATAGCTCCCATGCTTCACCAAAAGCATCTGCACTCATGTTTGTTTTTTCAGCAAAGGCTTCTAGTTCTTGATATAAAGCATCATCTTTATCTATACCTTCTGGTGGTTGATAACCATCTTTAGGTGATCCTTTAAACGCCCCAAACTTTTTAGATAGTTCTGCATAACCTTTTGCTTGATCTGCAACAGTCTTATACTTTTTATCTAACCAATCTGGCGCATCTCCTACACCTTTAATACCTTCTGCTAAAAAATATTCTCCTTCTGCCAATGTTGGTTCAGCTTGATCTAGCAGGGTATCGTTTGTTGTTTCTTCAACGGCCTGTTCAACTTCTTCTGACATTGTTTTATCCTTAAATTATTTCTGCTTGTTTAAGTTGATTAATTATAAATTTAACAACACCTGACTCGCCATCATGATATGCAGCTTCATAATTAATGTTGGTAGAACCAAACTGTGTATCGTTTTCATAGATAAACCGTTTAGTTAAGTCAGACAAAATACTTTGTCCATCTTCAGATGTAAAGACTCTGTGATATTTTTTAGAAAGTTCTTTGTAGTTTTCTTTGCGTATTTCTGATTCTTTCTTAGCTTGTTGCGCTAATTCAGGATTATCTATGTCTGTCCAACTCATTGTTGTGGCATAGGCCTTTCAGATGTCTTCATACCTGCTTGAGCGACTTGTGCGCCAGCTTGTATAACTGTTTCTTTTTCAGATTGCGATCTAACTAATTCTGATGGCATACCAGTTTTAGATGCAACCCAAGCACCAAAATCTTCTAATTTAAATCCAATCTTAGCTTGATCTGGCCCAGCATTTTGTAAAACAAACTGTACTGCTTGCTGTACGTTAATAATATCTTCACCATCTTGAGCTTTTGCAAGGGGTGATAAAAATTTAATCTCTACATCTCTGCCATCTAATTGAATTGGCTGTAACAAACCTCTACGTGTAAGAATAAATGTAACTCGTTTAAGTATAGGTATTAAAACCTCTGTTTGTAGTCTACCAAATGCTGATCCTATTCTTCTTGCAAGCTCTCTTGAGTCTAAAGCAATCTCTGTTGCTGATCTAACTGGGCCTGTCGGATCACGCAAATCATTAAACAAAGTTTTCTTTATAGCTGCTTGCAAATCTTGTACTTCAAACTGCACTAAAGATAGGTTAGTTCCTGTATCTAATCGCTGTATAGAGGGGTTTTGTGAATTGTTAGAGCCTACAGGTATTACTACTCCTGGACTAATTACAATGTTATATGGATTAGTAACGCCATCATCTGTTGCTGTATACATACCTGACAAATCTATAGCTGCTTTTTGTAATACAAACTCTTTTACTTTATTAAGAGAGCGTACATCAGGTAATGCTTGTACTGCTGGGCCTCTACCACGTATTTCACCAGCCGTTTTAGAGTATCTTCCTGTTACCCAAGGGCTAGATTTACCGTAGTCTTCCATCCAACTAATAGCATTGTCTTTATCACTCCAAACAATACCGTAATATTTTTCTTTTTTAGGATCATATATTACACCTTCACGTATATCGCACTCTGTATCAGGTTTGTTTTCCATAATAGACTGCATAGTTTGTGTAGGTTGATAACCTCTGTACTTGCGAGGTATATCTCTAGCCTTCATCTTAAATCTACGCCAGTGTGTTTCTACAGTTCCGTATGGCCCTTCCTCAAACGCAATACCTTTTTGCGGTATGGCTGTAAATACGATAGGCATATCATTGTCATCAGCTTCATCAATACGTAATGTGCCTGTACCTACTAGTAAATCTAGTGCGTGTTCAAAAAATTGTGTAGCAAAGTTTGATCTGTTTATGTAATCAAAGACAATAGTAGCTTGAGATTCTAAATTTTCGCGTATGTCTTTTTCTGTAACATCAAAATCACCTGATTCTAGTTCGTTTACAATTTCATTAGAAGGTGCAAACGTAGCCCAACGTGCTTGAATAGGTGCAATGTTTTCCTGAAGTTTACTAGCTGCTTGTTGTATAGCTTCCATAGCCGTAGAATCAAAGATACGATCCATTTTCTTTTGACCTTTTGCAAAGTCATCAAACAAATTTCTGTTTGGCAAGAAATATTCGTATACATCATCTAGCAAGTCATGCCAGTTAGACATTCTTTTAAATGCATCTGCCTCTCTTCTTTTAATGTCTTCGTATGATCCTAGTTCTTTTGGAATTTGCATAATAAATTCTCAGTTATCTCATAAAAGTTCGTGTGCGACTAGACGTATTTGAACTTGAGCCGCTTGATTTATATGAGCCGCCAGATGATCCAAGCATACTTCCTTTACTATTGCTTGTTGATTTACCTGCTCGTGTTCCTGTAGATGATGCATTTCCTGGGACAAGTAAAGACGCTGAACCTAATCTATTGCGTGCAATTGCTTTAAGTCTTTTTTCTGATTCTTCTATCTCTTCATCAAGCCGTCTTGATTGTCTTTCAACAACTGCAAGCTCTTGTGCAGTAGGCTCTGGAGCTTTGGGTCTTTTTAAAAATCCCATGATTACTTCCTCATATGCTTTAATAGTTGATAGGGCGTTAAAATAAAAGGATTATTTATTCCTAAAAGCTGTTTAATGTGGCCTACACAAGTATTTAACATAAATAATGACCTTTTTTTCTCTACAGGAACATAGTCCACTATAGCAAAGATGTTTTGGATTATACTATCTTGGTCTTTAACAGTAAATAAATCAAACCCTTCCTGTCTTTTGCCATGTATTATGTAACCACTAGGCGATGGTTTGACTAAATAACAATGCCGACAACCTTTTTTTAGTAACCATGACCACCAATTTGTCTTATCATCCTCAAAAATTACAAAAACTTTGTTCATTAAAATACACTAACTTGTATCTTTGCAGTCGTAGGTTTAGAAAAATTAGATACTCTAGTCAAAGCAGCTCTGCCTTCCCCTTCGCCCTGTAATGCGTACTCTAGGGCTTCTACTGGGTGCGAATATTCGTTTTTATCTGGTTCATCAGTGTATTTTTCACCTTGAGTTTGTACTCTTCTGTAACAAAAACCACCCTGAAGTCCTTTTCTAATCATAGATGCTTTAGGCAAGACAAGAAATCTAGGTTTACCATCCATACACATTTCTTTCATAGGCACTTCTAATGCTGCTCTGCGCTTCATAGGATCATTGTTTACTGTAGGCTGACAGGGAATACCTGCTGCACGTAGTATTTGAAAAGGCGTATCAGAGTTTGCTTGATTTCTATTGTTACCAGATGGATCGCCCCATCCTTTGTAGTTGTGATTAGGATAATGTTCTTCAATATACCGCTTGAGTGATGGCGCAAAATCTATAGCCCCTGAATCTTGTTGTACAAATTCATCAAAACATACCCATCTGCCCATAGCTGTACGCTGTAAAAACGCACACGCTGGCGTTCTACCAAAGTCAAAGCCTAAAATAATCGGTGTAGACCTATCTAAAGCAAAATCTATGTGCTGACAGTGTACGCTATCAGTATACATGGGGTGTACAGGCTTACCATTAGACACAAATCCATATTCATTAGCTAAATTTACTTTAATCCAGTCATCAGACTTACCCTGCATACCGCGATCATAATAACCTTCAGGTAAATTTTTAATGTTTTCTGCCTTATTGTTTATCTTCCAACTCTCTCCATCCTTCAATACGCCACCAGCCTGTCTAAAAAATGACCAGTTATCAGGACGTTCTATCTCTGCAAGTTTAAAATACCAATGATCTTCATCAGGCGCGTTAGAATCACCTATAATTCCATGATGTGTAGCCGTACATCCTTCTTTATTTGATGGATATCTGCCATGTCGTAGGTCTAACATATCTAAAACAGCCTTAGAATGCTCTTTCGTCTCGTTTAGCCAGACCCAGGTAGTCTGGATACCCCTAGCCTTTTTAACGTGCTCTGGGCGATCAAATGCGATAAAGATAACATCGCAATGAACGTATGTCCCATCCTCAAGTTTAAATCTTATAAAATGTGTCGGGGGTTCTTTATTGCCTTGTTTGAACTCACCCAACTCACCATGTATTTCTAACCAGTCTTTTATAGTTGTTGAGAAGAGTTCTGAGTAAGTATTTCGTGCTGCAATCACACGAGATAGCCTGACATTGTAATTTTTATGTGTTTTTGTCTTGACAGGTGCTTGTTCACACATTAAATCAAACAATTTAAGAATACATTGTACGGTTTTACCCGATCCCAACGGCCCCATAATAAAAGAATTACGCGCACGACAATCGTTAAATTGCTGAAGTACCTCACCCTGGGGCATAAGATTGTATTCAATTCTCATTTCTTAGACCAATTTATCTTATCAAAATTGTCTTCAAAACGTTGTCTAGATGTTTTAGAAGAGGTTCTTGGCATACTACCCTTACCTCCGTTATATTCAGGAAAATACCTATCACGTGTTTCTTTATCTAAACTGTGAACATGATTAGGCCCTTTCTTACCACGACTACTCATTGAACTCATAACCACACCTTTGTTTTTGTACCACCATCATAATCTACAGCTAATTTCTCAGATTTAAGAAGATCAGCTACATTACCGCGCTCACAATATAAATCACCCAATATACGCCCATATTTATCCGTACCATACGATTTAATTGTAATGTGACCCCTTAGGTACTCTTTTAACTTAACTTTTGCTAAAAGCCCTAATTCTTTCTCTTTTGCTCTCTCAGGATATTTCTTTAAATTAATGCGTGACTCAGGTGTATCTATACCAGCAATCCTCACAGACTTCTTATGTAAATAAACAGAAAAACCTAAATCAATCTCCGATAACACAACAGTATCACCATCAATCACACGACCTAATCTACAATTATATACAAAAGGCTCTATTGTCATTTAAATTTTTTTTTGGGGGGGATATATATATACATATGTGACGCGACTCCGAAAGGGGGGGTGCTATTCTGCGCTGTCACCACTAAACACTTTGCGCTGTACTGATACTACTAGCTCATTATCTGCCTTTACTTCTACTGCTTTAAGTTTAGGTTCTGTATATTGTGCTATGCGATCCCATGCATCAACGCTAGCCCGTAAGGCTGTAACATCGTTTGATTCTTTGGCTATCTCCTCTAAACGTACCGCACTCTCTGCTAGTCTCATAATAGGATGGAATTGTTTTCCGTAAGCCTTTTCCAATCTAGTTATTAATAGCCTTTTGGGTTTATTTGGGCTTCCTGCTCTACTGGGCATTGTATAAACTCCTATAATCTACACTTTGTTAGTAAACGATTGTAATCTTTATATTTATTTCACACAATAAAAACACACTTTTAGTTATATTCCCTCTATATATTTAGCATATTTAATATATTTTTGTTAATCTTGTAGACACGTAGTTAACATATATGTTTATAATACACTTCAATCAATCAAAAAAGGCATAACAAGATGAACGTAACAAACATGAAAAGCGCAAGAGGTCACACAGTACCCAATCAATTTATAATTAGCACAAGTGAAGGAGATTATTTCCAAAGCTATAAAAGCATCATAGCGTTAAGGAAAAATGATGGCTCGATAGTATTAGACGACTATTATTGGGATTATTCTGTAACCACTGGCAGATATAGAAACGAGTTTTTAAATGAGGGCATCGCAGAAACACGCAAAAAGATTTCAAGCGGTGAATATCAATTAACAGATTTAAACGCATAAGGGGAAAACAATGAACGCTGAACAGAAATGGATTGAAAAAATGTATCTTGATTATTTTAATAACTTTTTGACGGTGGAGAGGTTTGCAGATTATTACTCTATGAGTATGGAAC
>VMHT01071303.1_pt1 | contig 12119 bp, 8 predicted proteins | sample 4693611 | NCBI WGS metagenome assembly VMHT01 (sample SAMN12280063, study PRJNA550983) | marine metagenome | isolation source: seawater sampled from same location over 5 years 0.02-0.2 micron viral filtrate | place: USA: collected off the coast of southern California halfway between the port... ...
AGTGTGTTCCGAGTCGAAATCACAGTCCATCCACGAAATGAGGCAGGGCTCATCACAGCAGATAGGATATGTCATCGATGGAACGGTCAAGTCATTGACGAATTTATTGGCATTGAAATCAACGGTAAAACGGTTCCACACAAAATTCACGTTGTTGATTTGCCAAGGATGTGAGTGGTTTGAACCGGGTCTGGCTGACCGTCGATACCGACGATTTGCGCCATGTTCCTTCGCACCAGGGACATCCTACTCGCTCAAAACCAGACAATGATCTTCCTCTGCTGTCCGATAAATTTCGTAGTGGCATGGTTGGATTCAAGAGATGGTTGAACACACACGATCGAGCAGTTACCATGTTTATCATCGCAGATCAATGTGAATCAGAAGAATTTCTTCACATGATTCACGACATTTGTGAATCGTTTGGAAAGCGGATTACAATTGGTTGCCATGGACTCAATCATCGAAGTTGGTCTGCTTGGCCAGAAGATACAGAAGGGTTTTCTCGGGATTTATCAACGGCTACCACGGTATTAGAACAACACTTTCCACGGCATTTCAAACGATGGTTTCGAGCACCTGCAGGCTATATGGCTTCATGGATGATTCCAGTCCTTGTTGAGCAGGGGTTCACGGTTGATTCATCTATCAATCCATCCTGGCTTGTGAACAAAAAATACGGAAACGGAGAATCTTGGAAAACCGTACTTTCAGCTACGAAGCGATCTTCTTTGATTGAACGTCCATGGAAGACACGGATGTCCTTACCTACTTGCGGACCTGCTCAACACATCATGGGGCTTCGTTGGAATGCCAAAGGAGCGTGGAAACGATTAGCAGAACCACTTGCTGTTGAAGAAATCAATTTGGTTGAAGATTCGACAGTTGAACTGGATACAATCTACTGGCACGTTCTCGATTATTCAAGAAAAGACGGAACGTGGACGCCATCAGTCAAAGGGTTGTAGTTTCAATTTCAGGCAAGAACGCACCAATCGATGGCCTTGCATGTCTTTGGATTGGCCTAATGTTTTTATCCGACCTGCAGGTAGGTTTATTCTGAATCCTTGGAAGCAAGGTGCTCATTCATCACAAACGATTAACTAGGAAGTTGAACCATGATACCGGTTAAGAAAGAAGATGTTATGCCCCATATCTATTTTTTAAGCTCATTTGCCCAAGATGGTGTGATGTATGGGGGACTGAGCGGAAAAAGCGATTACATCGGTGGTATTTTTGACAGATGGGTGAACACCATCCCAGAAAGCGTGATTTTCAACAAGCATCTATTGCCTAAATTATACCCTGATAGTCCGGTGGAGGTCGTATCTGATTTTTGGAAATACAATCCAAAAGTCAGTGGTGTCGCTCCAGATGTTTTTGGAATAAAGATCGATGACGAAATTTATGTTTTTGTGAAATATGACGATGGCTGGTTTGTAGTCGATGGCGCCCCAGAGATTGAGGTTAAAGCGTACAAAAAGCCACAGTACATGGTGAGCTTGAGAGATCAGAACTACACAGGATATCTTGTGATGGTTGAAACGGACTGGGCGTTTGATTATTTATTGCCCTTAATGAGTGATGAGTTGTTTACCGAGGAAGTGTATGCTAACCTCCAGATGTCAGAAGATGTTTTTGTCGTTAACGATAGAGAAGGGAATTTGAAACAAACAGGCCGAATAACACGGGAAAACGACATAATTGGACATTTGAATTTGCTCACTGTATGTTTAGCGAACTCGTTCAAAGAATATGCCACTCTTTGCGAAGCAAGAGAATCTCCAGTATACGTGAAAGAGATTCGTTCAACCACATATAGAATCCCTGAAAACCCAGTGCAGGAAAGTGAGCCATTTGCAAATTATGTAAGTAAAAAAAACCAAACGAATTGGTATTCTTGGAACACGAATGGAATTCGAACAGAACGTTCTGAGAGACATAAATTTCTCGACATCTATGTTGAAGGGATTGAAAATATTACGTTTCTGAGAAATTCAAAATCTACTGTAACTATTTTTTGCAACGGTTTTGTCAGGATTAATGATTCTGAATTAGAAGCTGGCGGATATATTGTGGCTTTTGGGGAAATAGATAGGTCTTCCAACAACGGATCTGAATATTTCATGCACAAGTCAATCGTCGAGAGAGTACCTAATGAAGAAAGGATAATGCTCGACCACATCCGTGAATTTATTGACAAGAACTAACATCAAATTCTTGAAATTTGGTCGCCTAATCAAAGGCTTGTGATGTCTGTTCGATCTGCAGATACACCGAATGAAGCCATAGCATCAGCATAGACAAATGGATCCAGTTTTCCTTCACGAACGAGAGATGAAATCGCTGCAAGTGCAACGGCTTCACCATCGATTTCGAAGAAGCGGCGCAATGCTGGGCGCGTGTCTGAACGGCCGAATCCATCGGTGCCAAGAACCGTATACGGCGCATGTATCCATTCTCGAATCATTTCTGGAACCGATGCTACGTTATCGGAAACTGCGATGATTGGTGATGCATCTTCTCCAAATTGTTGTTCAACCCATGAACTCTTCATGGATTCGCCGGGATGGAGGCGATTCCAGCGTGATGTTTCCATTCCTTCACGACGCAGTTCACCGTAGGATGTTGCAGACCATATCTCTGATCGGATGCCGAACGTTTCCAATTTCTCAACTGCGTCAAGAACTTGAAGCATAATCGGCCCCGAACCGAGGAGTCGACCAACTGGGCCTTCGCCGGATGGAGCTTCTCGCAGTTTGTACAATCCCTTCAGAATACCTTCTTCGCAATCTTTTGGTTTGGCTGGCATTGGATAGTTTTCATTGTAAACTGCAAGATAGTAGATGACATCGGTGTCTTGCTCGCACATTTCAACGATTCCTTGCTTGATAATAGTTGATAATTCGAATGCAAAAGCAGGATCATAAGCTCGAACCGCTGGGTTGGAATGGGCCATCAAGAGAGAGTGTCCATCCTGATGTTGCAGGCCTTCTCCATTCAGAGTTGTTCGACCCGATGTCGCTCCGACAAGGAATCCACGCGCACGTGAATCTGCGGCAGACCAAATCAAATCTGCAACGCGTTGGAAACCGAACATCGAGTAGAAGATGTAGAACGGTATGGTTGGAGAACCTTGTGTTGCATATGATGTTGCGGCTGCAATGAACGACGACAGAGCACCAGCTTCGTTTATTCCCTCTTCGAGAATTTGTCCTTTTGCGGATTCTTTGTACTTCATCAGCACCTTATGATCGACTGGTTTGTACAATTGTCCTTCAGGATGATAGATTCCGAATTCTGCGAACAATGGATCCATACCGAATGTCCTTGCTTCATCTGGAATCAACGGAACGACACGTTCGCCAAATTCCTTTGTTTTCATCAAACCTCGCATCAAGCGAACGAAGGCCATTGTTGTCGAAACCTGTGATGTTCCCTTTGTGCCGTCATCGAATTCTGCATAGACTGAATCTTCTGGAAGCGTGAGGTCCAATTCGGGTACGCGTCGCTCTGGCATTGGCCCCATCATCGCTACTCGACGTTTCTTGGCATATGCTACGACATCGGGAACATCTTTGGGTTCAATGAACGGTAGGCTCTCTAAATCCTCATCAGTGAAATCCAATCCCATTGCATCACGAATCAGTCGCAAATCCTTCTCGTCTGCTTTCTTTCGTTGGTGAGTTGTATTTCGGCCAGCAAAGGCAGGTCCAAGCCCATATCCCTTGATGGTTCGAGCGAGAACGACTGTCGGTTGTCCTTTGTGGGCGCAAGCCGCGGCGTATGCTGCGTGAATCTTATGGAAATCATGACCACCAAGATCCTCTGTCAACGCTTCAAGTTCTTCATCCGAATAGTCCGCAACCATTGCAGTCAGTGCTTCTCCAGCGAACAATTCTTTGCGGATAACTGCGCCTTCAGCAGTAAACAAACGCTGTTCATCACCATCAACAAGCTCAGCAAGTCGCTTAGCGAGTATGCCACTGGTATCCCTTGCGAACAATGCATCCCAAGACGACCCCCAGAGTACCTTGATGACATTCCAGCCCGCTCCGCGGAAACGCCCCTCGAGTTCTTGAACAATTTTCGAATTCCCTCGCACTGGACCGTCGAGACGTTGGAGATTGCAGTTCATTGTCATGACAATGTTGTCCAGTCCTTCGCGTGCTGCAAGAGCCAACTCAGAAAGCGATTCTGGTTCATCGGATTCACCGTCTCCCATCGTATACCAAACGCGTGATAGAGTTGTATCGGCAAGACCTCTGTGATGCAGGTACCGATTGAATCGAGCCTGATGAATTGCAGTCATTGCACCAAGACCCATCGATACACTTGGGTATTCCCAGAACGATGGCATCAATCGAGGATGGGGGTACGAAGAGAGCCCTTCTCCGCCAACTTCTTGTCGGAAATTATTCATGTTCTCATCGCTGAGTCGCCCTTCGAGCCATGCTCGGGCATAGATGCCAGGAGATGCGTGACCTTGCCAGTAAACATGATCACCCCAACCTTCTCCGTCCTTACCCCGATAGAAGTGATTCAAACCGACTTCCCAGAGGTGAGATACTGAGGCGTAAGTGGAGATGTGACCGCCAATCCCGTCGACGTATTTGTTGGCGCGGGTGACCAGCATCATTGCGTTCCATCGGTTGATGGTGTGCAATCGCTTCTCCATTTCGATGTCGCCAGGATATGAACCTTGCATATCGGGTGCAATTGTATTGAGATATGGAGTGGTTGTTGTGTCGATGTCAATTCCAGATTCTGCTCCGGCTGCCACCGCACTGTGGAGCAATCGTTCGGCACGCTGAGCGCCTTGTTGTTCAACGACTTCCTTGACAGAGAGCTCCCATTCATGTGTCTGAATAGGGTCCTCATCAGGCAATGAGTTGTGAGCACCGGCACGTCGCACCATGTTCCCTCCGTATCGACCCTCGGGCAAGGATGACTTGAACCCCTCGCTATCTTCATGAGGTGCGATAGACCTTCCATTCGCCCCCTCCATTGAGGAACGGAGCCTCTCCATTGGCTGTTTGTTCCCAACCATCTGGGACTTGGAGATTAAGATGTGGAGCAACAATGATGAAACGAACTTCGCTAAGATCGCCTCGATTGATCACGGCTTGTCCTTCAAGTTCAATCTGCCAGTTGCTCTCAGGGGCCCGCCAATGACCAGTTATGTTGCGCTCCCCATCCGGGTCAAGTTCGAGCCTGAACGTGTACAGCCAATGCATAGCAAGTGCTTCGTCATCGATGTAAAGGAATTCATCCCCGTTCTCAAGGTCACCAGAAAACGATTGTGCGGCATCGTCAGTCCACATGGTTTGTCCGTGGAGACCTGCTAGCATCGAAAGCGGAAGAACGAGAATGAGAGCAAGAACAAACGGTCGAGTAAGCGCTATCTGCTTGCCCATCATGCTTCGTTGAACAAGCAAGACAAGCGGGAAGATGAGAGCAGTGAGGTATCGGCCATTGTTCCCCATCACAATCATGTTCTCCCACAACGAAAGGCCCCAGCGGTCAGCTTCGAAGACCCAGAGAGATGCAATCCACATGGACATGAGGAGAGTCCCTGATGCAACAAAAGTCGTAAGGAAGACCGACTCGTTGTCCTTCGATTGTTTCGCATACGTGGTAAGGTCAGATAGCATCGGCCAGCAACAAAGTCCAATCAGAAGATACAACCCGAATCCGTCGAGAAAAGCGATGAGAAGAGCGAACAACCATGCTACAGAGTGGGTTTGAATTGTGGCTAATGAACCGCCAGTAGTGAACGATGCAACAATCATTGCAATCAGGACAAGTGGAATAGAAAGCGACAGGGCCTTGAATGGATGACGAGAATAGGAATTGAATTGGGGCGCGTTTCGATCGAGAAGAATCCATGCGAAGAGAGTCCCAAGCAGAATCCAACCAATCGTCGGAGACAGGCCTTTGACAAGAACAAGAAGGTGGACGCTCGCAACTGCCAAGAGAATCCATTGAACCAGAGCCCAGTTTCGTTGACGGAACAGATTGAGAGAGGCAAGGACGATGCCCGCTACCGCAAGAGCAACTGTCGATTCAGGGTAAAGACGCCCTGTAGCAAAAATGAATGAAGGATGGAGTGCTACAAGCGCTGCAAGTTGTGGTTGTCCATTCGTCATCACCAAGACAAGGCAAATCAGAGCAAGCATTGGCAGGAATGCAGCAAACGGAAGCAACCATGAAGGATACAGTTCCAAAACCTGCCACCAACCTCGTTCCAGAACTTGTTCTTCGCTAGGATTGCTTGCCAAAGGATCGATTGGGCGTACATCCCCCCACTCGAGATTCGGGGTACCATCCTCGTTCGATTCAATAGCCGCAAGATGGAGATGGGTATCGAGCCCATAATCGCTGTTTGCGATAGAGGACAAATGTAGCAGGAGGCCTAAGATAAGCAATCCCCACCACACCCGATTGTGGTTGAGTTTCTCCTCGCTCATGGCCACAAAGCCAGAGGGTTGGGTTCAACTCTTTCGGATGTCTGGAGGTGTCATGAGCGGAATCTTGGATGGAATCAATGTTCTCGACCTTTCTCGTATTCTAGCAGGACCCTACACTTCACAGATGCTATCGGATTTAGGTGCAAATGTAACCAAAATCGAAGCCCCATGGGGTGACGATACGCGTGGATGGGGCCCTCCATTTGCAAGTGACTTTGATGGAGAACGGGTTGCTGCATACTTCCTTTGTTGTAATCGAGGAAAATCAATACTTCAAATGAATTTGAAAGAAGAGAAGGAGCAATTGATGGAACTTATCGAATGGGCCGACGTTATCATTGAGAATTTCAAACCAGGGACGCTCCAACGGCTTCTTGGTGAACTTCCAAGCGATACCATCATCTGTTCAATTTCAGGCTATGGAGCCACTGGACCTCGTAGAGACGAGCCGGGATACGACCTAGCACTCCAAGCACGAAGTGGAATCATGAGCATTACTGGAGAAGCTGATGGATCTCCTGTTAAGGTCGGAGTTGCTTGGATCGATATCATCACTGGACTCTACGCTGGTAACGCAATCCTTGCAGCACTATTCGATAAGGAACGGTCGGGAACCGTTCGCCATATCGATGTGAGTTTGTGGGATTGTGCCATTGCATCACTTGCCAACCAAGCACAAAATGTGCTTGCAAGCGGTATCGATCCTACTCGAATGGGTTCGGCTCACCCAAATCTTGTCCCATATCGAGCATTTGAAGCCAAGGATGGATGGTTTGTTGTGGCCGTTGGATCCGATTCCCAGTGGGGATCGTTTTGTTCTATTTCAGGAATAACTCCTCATGAAGAATGGAGCACTAATGCTGGAAGGATTGCCAACAGAATAGAGATTGAAACCAAGATTCAATCTTGGATTGAAAACTACAACCGCATCGACATAGAGGATATGTTGCAGGGGATTCCCTGCGCCCCGATTAACACTGTCTCAGAAGCATTAGCAGACCCTCAGAGCATTGCCCGAGGGGCTCTTCTCGAACAAAAGAATGTGAAAACGTTGGCAAGTCCACTGAGGTTCATGCAACCTCAATGAGATTGACCAACCGTGCAGCTTCGACAACGTCGCCATCCTCCCACCAATCAACGGCGATGAAGGTTGGGCGCTTTCCATGATCTTCGATGCATTCCTCTGCTCGTTCAACCATGAAATCAACATCATTTGCCTCCCCAGATCGTGTGGGGTCTGAGAGGCCGGCTTGATTTTTCAACCAGTTGTTCATGTGATAGACCGGTTGAGAGTCGTCTCCTCGAAGTGGATTGCAGTCCATTGAAGATGTGCTATCATCGGCATAGTTCGTTGTCCAACCGAAAGTGAGGAAGTCATGGAAATACGGATGCTCAGCATCACCGGATTGTTCCCAAAATACGACCAAACGCTTGTCCATATTGATGAGTTCAATCAGCGTTGGCCATTCCGTGTTCAACTCATGAATGTACATCATGTCTCCAAGCCCAACATCATCGAACAAGGCCTTGAGATGGTCCGGTTCAACATAGTTCTCAATGAGTAGCGTTACCACATCGCGATCTTCTGATTCCATTTCAGATTCAAGACTGGTCAACCATCCCCATGGATCAACGTTTCCGTACGTACACGGACTAAAACCACGGCTTGAATCGCCGTGGCAGAATCGTACATTCGATTCACTTTGATCTGCATCCGTCAAGTAGTGTGTGTCCAGCATAAAGGCACGCATTCCTGCATTCCATTGTGCTTGAAAACCGGTCCTATGATTGCTAGCAGGGTACCAAATGTTGTCCTCATGTGTGGAAAAGGCGTTGTGTGTTTCTGGAAACGTGACATGGTCGTATGGTCGATGACAGAGAATAACCATGCCATTGCACGGCACCGTTTCCATGTATTCGCACGTTCCATCATCATCCGTTGCAGTCTCATCATAGTTCATGGCATCCGGATCTGTGCAACCAAAAATAGGGTCTGGTTCAGGATATGTGCACGAACCATCATCCTCTTCTGCGCTTTGATTGTAATTCTCCGCGCTCTCATCCGTACAACCACGCACAACGTCAACGACAATTTCTTGTTCGGAGAACGCCTCGTTCTCAAGACAGCCGGGAGAGAGCATGAGTCCGACCATGAGGAAAACGGCCATGACTCGCATGAACACCAACCGCCCTCGATATCACTTGAAAACTCCGATGGCTGGACGACAGAACAGGGAATGGCTAATGTAGCAAAGGCGATGCATTCGAATCATGCAAGGTTCGGGGTGCTGTTTCACGTTTCCAAGATCTTGCGATCATGGAGGGGTTTTTTGAGAAAAGTCACATTAGCAAGAGGAGGGGCTTTGTCGCCTTACTCTGGCTTAGGAGGCGCTCATGCATCCCTTGCTCAACGACTCAAATCTGGACTAATTGAAGGATATCAATTGATGAATGAACATGAATACAACATCACCAAGAATCCCTTTTCTCGAGTGTGGAAGCGTTGGTTTCGTGGTCCTTCGAATGTTGCCAAATTATCAAAACAATGCGACATCCTCCACATCTCTGATCAAGAACAGGCCGGCCTCGTACCCAAAGGAGGGACTTCAGTGGTTACTGTCCACGATTTATTTCATCTCTACCCCCAGGTACAGGACGGGATAGAAATCGGCGATCAACACCCTTCATTGATTCGAAAAAGAGATCTCAACAAAATTAAACAAGGGCTTGCTAATGCTTCCTTGCTCATTTGTATCTCAAAAGAAACGCAAAAGCAGTGCGAAATTCATTTCCCGGGAATTCCTACGGCATGGATTCCACATGGAATTGATCTCAACCAGTACAACATCGAAACGGAACGTCCATCGTGGTTCAACAAGGGAGTCAATCTTCTCGTTATCGGCAGTGAGGAGCCAAGGAAGAGGGTTGAATTTGCCGTTGAAGTATGCTCAGGAATGGATGTTACACTCCACAAAATTGGAGCTGAATCTTCTATGAGTTCAAAACAAAATCTCATCGCAACTGCAAAGACATCGGATTGCAATTTGAACTGGGTCGGGAGGTTGGAACAAGGTGAAATGATCGCAGCACTGCAACATGCTGATGCACTGCTTTTCCCTTCCATAGCCGAAGGATTTGGTTTACCTCCATTGGAGGCCTATGCTTCAGGAACGGTAGCACTCGTGGCTGATGCCCCAGCACACAACGAAATCCCGCTCAAGCATCATGTCCTTCCACCGAATGATGTCAATGCCTGGCGTACAGCAATTTCACAACTGACCGATGAGTCAACTGCAGTAAAGGAAAGGGCTGCAGTATACTCGATTGAACATTGGGCGAAGCGCCATCAAGAAGCATATGATTCTCTATTTTGAAGACATCTTTCCCGTTTAATTCATCGAGGAGTATGATTTGGCTATGACAATGGAACCTGTTCATGCGGAGGACCCGGGGGGCGATGGCGTCAAGGTCAAACCACGTCTTGTCATCTTCCATCGCAACATGGGGTTCATGGGCGGAGCACAACGTGACCTTATTGTTACACTCCCTGAGCATGCAAAACGCTGGTCAATTACGGTTGCAACACTCAATGCTCCACAATTGCTTCTTGAACGTTGTGAGGAACTTGGTATCGATGTCATTACACCTACAAATGCTTGGCAACGTCCGACTGGACCTGTTGCTGAAGTCACAGTACGGGCTGGTCGAACTGCAAGAAAGGCATGGAGGTCCTTGCTTCCACGATTGAAGCCAATCATGGCCCAAGCAGATGCGTACTGCATTACACTTGGAACAGGTGGAATCGAATTGATTGATGTCATTCCAGAAGATAAGCCACTCTATGCATTGATTCATGAGCGTGACAAGGGCATCTATGATGATGTTGCACAACGTGATATGGAAGGAAACCTTCGAACCTCTCTCACGATCAAGAATCTTGCACTCTCGTTTCTTCGACGATGGGATCAGCGTTGGCATAAGCGTCTTTGGAAGCGCCCAATGACAGCAATCTCCGCAAACACACCAACGAGTTCCAGGTTACTTGCCTCATCTCATCGATGGCCAACTACCGACCGATGGGTTGCAGGTCATGCGAACTTCAGAGACGAGAAATTTCGTCCTGCCGATGTTGGCGTCCTATGGCCAGCAGTCGATCCCTCCGTCTGGCCTGAACAAGAACCAGAGCAAGAGCGCACTGCTTGGGAAGCGTTTGAGCACAAACCTGCAGGACCTTACCTCCTTACCGTTGGACGTGCATGTTTCATGAAAGGGAGCAAAGAAGCTGTCCAAATCGCTGCTGCTTGTTCACTCCCACTCGTTCACGTCGGTGGTGGAGAGACCAAAGAGATGCAGCGCCAGGCAGAGATTTTTGGGGCGGAATTACTCATCATGCCACACATCGATGAAATCGAAATTGCGGCCTTGATGAGAAACGCTCACGCATTGATTGCAACAGCACGTACCGAAGGATTTGGATTGACTCCTATGGAGGCAATCATGGTAGGAACGCCTGCTCTGGTTGTCGATGATTGTGGCTTCACTCATACGATTACCGATGGCTACAACGGGCGAAGGTTGCCTTGGCCTGATACCGAACAAGGCCTCAGCCAATGGGTCGAGGCTGTTGAACAAGCAGGTTTGAAATCAAATCGTGAAGCATGGTCCAAGGCAGGACGCGAACGTGTTTTACAACGATTTACACCCAATCATCAGGCTGAAGGCATGGCGAGAGTTTTGGCTGCATTGGGGGTTGATGTCGAAACTACAGACCTTGAGATGCTCCCTGGATTGGATCCTGCATGATCTCAAAAGGAAAACAGAGAGGTTTGGCCACCTTCACGAACAAGGTTTGCCTTGCGCAACTTTGTCAGCGCTTCATCAATGCGTCGTTGGCTGAATTCACGTTCTTCTTGTAGGAACTGAATGAGCCCCTTGACATCAACTTGTCCAGGCTTGAGTGCCTCGTCATCAATCGTATTCGAAGGATGATTCAAGAAAATTTCTCGGATTTCATCCAAACGTTCTGGTACTTCTTTGCCTTTCTCAACACAAATGGCCTCAATCGTGCCGAGTGATTTGATGAGTTTGATGCCCGTCTTTGGACCAATCCCTTTCAACCCTGGGTGGAAATCTGTGCCAATCATAATGGCTAAGTCGACGAGTTGTTCTCGCGTTAAGTCGTGTTGCGTCAGCATCTCTTCGAGATTGATTTGTTGTGCGCGAACTGTTCGACCGTGTCGTTTACTACCATCGCTCATCAGATTTCGAACGAGAATGGGACTTCCATAGAGAAGAGCGTCCCAGTCTTGAGTTGCTACAACATCGAGTTGTCCTTTGATTGCCATAACTGCCGCCTGACCTTCCCCTTCAGCTGCTGCGTCGACCCATCGTACTCCAAGAAGATCCAACATTTGTTTCGTATCTTCAACCATTTCTGGACTGTAGTGAACAATTCTTTGAGCCATCTTTTGAGCCGTTTGGTAGTCTCCATCTTCCAAGGCTTGTTTGTGAGCCGCCTCTGCCTCCAAACGTCGGGCTCGTCGTGTTGCGAGTTCATCCGCCTTCAATTCAGGAGAAGGGCCATCGAATACGAAGACAGGTTGAATGCCCAGAGAAAGCATTGTTGTCGTTCGGGTAAGTATGCCCATC
>VMHT01143872.1_pt1 | contig 12118 bp, 9 predicted proteins | sample 4693611 | NCBI WGS metagenome assembly VMHT01 (sample SAMN12280063, study PRJNA550983) | marine metagenome | isolation source: seawater sampled from same location over 5 years 0.02-0.2 micron viral filtrate | place: USA: collected off the coast of southern California halfway between the port... ...
AACAAGCTCCAGCTTATATATCAACAACCAAGAATGTAAATGAGCCTGTCAATCTTTTCTCTCCTCCAGGGGTATTAAAAGATATCTACGAATATTCAGAAAAAATAGCGCACATATCTCAGCCAGCAATTAGCATGCAAGCAGCTTTGTCTTTAGGCTCGGTAGCTTTGGGCAGAATGTATAGAACCATTATGAATAACTTTTCATCTTTATTTTTTATGTGTATTGCTAAGTCTGGCCAAGGTAAAGAAAATGTGAAGACAGTCGTTGAAACTATTTTAGACCATGCTGAATATAGCGACCTTATGGCTGGAGACGGCTACACTTCAAGTGGGGCTATCTACAGTTTATTAAGATATAAGCCAACCCATATAACCGTAATGGATGAGTTTGGTAAAAGATTGGAGAGTATATCTAAGTCATCTAACTCTAACAAAGAAGATGCGTTACAGATACTTATGGAGACTTGGGGAAGATGTCATGGCGTTTTAAGACCAGATAACTATTCAATGATGACGCTAACTAACAAACAACAAAAAGAAGTATTAGATAGATCAACGATTAAGCCTGCAATTACTTTGGTCGGTATGAGTGTGCCTAAAAACTTTTATGGCGCCTTATCAACAGGTCGTATTGTTGACGGATTCCTTAATAGATTTATTGTTGTTGAATCACATGTACCAAGAACTGTTGGCAAAATGGTGGCTTTTGTTGAGCCGCCTCAATCAACCTACGACTGGGTTTCGCATGTTAGACAAGTTGACAATGAAATGGAGCAAATATCTAGAGACAACGCTGAAATGGATTTTAAACAAAGGGTTGTAAAGTTTGACGATGATTCTAATGCTTTGTTAGACAGTTTAGCCTACAGACTTGTTGAGCAACAGAATGCTTTGGAGAAAGAAGGCTTAGAAGTTTTACTATCTAGAACCAGGGAGAAAGCAATGCGTTTAGCTTTAATCGGGGCTTTGGCGGATGATAGAAGAACTAAAGTTATTAAAGGAGATATAACTCAATGGGCAATAGATTATGTTTATTACTACGATCAACTGCTAATAGAAAACTGTAAAGACAAAGTTGCAGGTTCTGAAATGGAAGGACGTATTAAACAAATACTTAGTTTTATTAGGTCGCAGGGAGATTGGGGTATAAGTAAGCGTGATATTGATCGACGTGAAATATTCAGATCAATGAAATCATACGAAGTAAAAGAAATTATAGAAAGATTAAAAAACTCGGGGGAGATACAAGAAAAAGATTTAAGAGCAAAAGGAACTGGACGACCAACTAAACGTATTGTTGCAATTGATCCAGAATTTTTTAATGAAGATTGATAGACTGGCTTTAAGAGAAAGTCTTAGCGATGTAGCTGTTGGCGTTGTGATAGCTTTGCCTTTATCTTTTTTTGTTCTTAACATGTGCAATTATTTTAATGCCAGCTTGTTAACGACCTCTATTATTCAAACAACAGTATTTACACTTGTTGCAATTATTCGCAAATATTGTGTTCGTATTGTATTTAAAAAGGGAGAGCTTAATGGATAAACCAAAACCAAAAATGGAAAACATTAATGACCAGAAACGCGAAGAACGTGTAGCTGGTTTTATAGAGGGCCTTTGGAATGTTAGATGCCATAAACTACCAGTTAGTTATGGCTTAGATTATTGGTGCGAGTCAAAAGAAGTTTCTTTCTGGCTAGAAGTAAAATGTAGAACTTTTGGTATTACAAAGTATGACACTTTATTGCTTTCGGCTAGTAAACTAAGAATGGGCTCAGCTTTATCTTTAGCAACCAATCAGCCATTTGTAATTGTGTATGCAATGACAGACAGCGTTTACAGTCATACCTGGAAAAGGGATCACATATACGATGTAAGATTTGGTACAATTGCAGAACCTGTTTATGAAGAAGATTCAGAACCTTACATTCATTTCAGCAAGGATGAGTTAGAATGTTTGTCTCCTCATCCTTTAGGTTTTGACAGAGAAGAAATGGGATTAGTAAAAAATTATAAAAAGGAAAAGTAATGAAAGACCCAGTAAAAAAATCACGCGATTATAAAGGGTGGTTTTGGGATCATGTAAATAGAAGAATGTATCGCTGGCATGAGCTAGAGTTACTAATGAAAGAAAGAACCTTAAAGGAGAAGAACAATGCCGATCAACTCAAGAACCAAGGGAGCGACGTTTGAAAGAGACGTTGCTAAAATATTAAACGAATTTTTTGAATCTGAAGGTATTGACTACGTTTGTAAACGTAACCTAGACCAATATCAATCTAAAGATCTTTGCGATATAAATATTCCTCATCACGCTGTAGAGTGCAAGTTTTATAAAGAAGGGGATTGGTATCAACAGGGGTGGTGGGATCAAGTATGCAAAGCGACAGACGGCCGTATCCCTGTTTTAATTTTCAAATACAATCGTAAGCCTATTCGGGTGTGCGTACCTTTGTATGCAATCAATCCTGAGTGGGATGAAGATAACGATAAGGTAACAGTTATGCCAATTGAAGAATGGCTAGAAGTGTTAAGAAATAACTGGGATCTTTATTTAATTAAGGGTTAACTTAAATTTGCTAGTCTTTGAGCAATATCCATATTAGCCATATTACCCCCCAAAAGATTCAAACTTGGTGTTGTTTGATTTTGAGCTGACAAGTTAGCAGGCTCAACTTCTGGTAGCTCTAAAGCTATAGGAGACTTTGGATCAACTCCTTGATTTTCAAATTGTCTTCGTCCATATTCTGAAGTTTCTCTTACAGGCTCTGCTATTGATTGTATTCCTATAGATCTTCTTATTGGCTGACCAACGCCAAGAGCGTCATACAGGGTGGGCAGATCATTTTTTAGGAACGCCTTGTCTGGTATTTCTCCAGCTAACCATTTTACAAAACCTGGTCTTCCTAATGCGAAAGATAAAGCTCTTAAAGCTCCAAATTGAGGCAATGCTTGTAAAGGTCTAAATATAATATTAAACATCAAACCTTGGGTAAATAGACCCCCACCTTGAGCACCTCTTTCTCCGCCAACAAGAAACTTAGACCTAGCGGCAGCTTTCTTTAAAAGGTCATACTGAGCATCTCCAAAAGTTTCTTTTAATACAGCTTGCCCATATCCGTTTGGAGAAAGTATAGCGTCGTAAAACTTTCCATCTTGAAATAATTTTTCAATTACGTCGTCTCCTGGATTGACGTAATCGTTAAGTATTTTTCTCATCGCCGCAGTTTGAAACTCTTTAAACTCAACAGACTCTGGTCCTAGCAATTGTTTTACGGCTGCTATCTCTTCTGAGTTACCAGATTTAAACAAAGTGTTAACTATATTTTCTGAGTCAATTGTTCCGTTTTGTATTCTTCTGAAAACATCTATTTTTGCTATTTCGTCTAATTCAGCTTGAGCTGTAACTTTTGCTGTTAAATCTTCTATTACATTATCTACGTTAGAAGTTCTAGCAAGTAAATCATCCAGCTCATCTACAGTACCAACATTTACAAACTGGTCTGCTTCTCTTAAAGAATTTACTAATTCCCTTTTGCCAGTAGGCCCGAACAAAGTATCGGCAGTTGTACCATACCCTTCGATTGTATTGGCTATTTGTTTGTAGTTAACAATATCAGAACCTTTCTGGACTCTGGTTACAATGTCTCGTAAAAATTCTTTTTGTAATATGCCTTGGACTTGTTCTTTATTTTGAAAAACAGGATCTTTTACGTCTATTTCTGCATCTGCCAATATGTTTCTTTGCGTGTCGCTAAACTCTAAAGCGCTTCTTGTCGGAGCTTTTGATCTATCAACTCTGCCAGAACCTTCAAATCTTTGTTTTCTAAATGCTGCTGTATCTACGTCTAAAGTATCAAACAATCTCTTAACTTGATCGCCGTTATTTTTTTTCATAACAACTTGAGTTAATATTTTGTCTATATCTAATCCACCTGCTGCCACGTCATTTAAAAGATTTTTATATAAACCTTGGTCAAACGCTTCCATGCCTTTTGAATAAAAATCATTTGCAATTCTGATAGACTGCATTTGAGCTTGTAGTTTTTTAGGATCTATTTTATTGTTTTCGGTTATGTCTTTAATAACCTTATTGTTATAAGCCTCGTCTAGCTCAAGCTGATTTAATAATTTTTTAGGAGTAATAAAACTTTGGCTGTTAGCTATTTCATCAATACGTTTTGCAATTTCAGGTATTCTAATGTTTAACACTTTTTCAGTTTTTAACAAATCTAAATATTGATCTGAAAAAAATATATCTTCATTTTCATATTTTTCTAAATTTAATTTATTTAGCCTGCTTTGAGTTGCGTAAAGTTGATTAGAGCTATCTGATATTTCTTTAATTAAAGGCTCTAATGCTTCTTGCATTTGTTTGTTTTGATAGCTAACAACCGCTTGTCCAGTTTTAAATTTTTGTGAATCTACTAAAGTTTTAAAATGGCTTGAAAGTTTATCGCCTTTATCTATAGTCGGAAGATTTTTAATTCTAGTTTTTTCAGCTGGAGAAGCATCTATAAAATCTTGAGACTTGGTTAAGTTTTTTTCAAAAAATTGTTGCAATTGATTAAAAGCAATATCATCTCCATTTTCTAATCTTCTCAAGCTTTCATCTATAATGCTAATAAGTTTACTTCTATCAGGCGCAGCAATAGAGGCAAACTCTTTAGAAGATTCTGTAATTCTATTGGCAGATGCTAGTCCGCTTCTTAGTTCTAATAATTCTTTTAAACTTAAATTTTGACCAGTCTTGTCTATTAGCTTTTGCAAGTCTGCTAGCTGAGCGCCAGCTTTATCTGCGTTTAATTTGCCTGAAGCATCTAACGCATCTCCAGCAATAATTCTTATATATTCTTTTAAAGGAGTTGAGTCAATAAACTTTGCTTGTATGCCAAGTCCTGGGCCGCCAAAAGCTTCAAAAGATAAAATATTATCTGATAGATTTCTTGGTATTTCAAAAAACTTACCAGTAGATTCATACAGTTTGCTTTGAGCGTCATACCAAGCGTTGTAACCTTGAGCTGTTAAAGTTCTTATCTCTTCTCCAGCTTGAGTTGTAGCAGATTCTGCAAAAGCGTCAAAATCCCCTAACACATCATCCATCATTTTTCTGACGTTGCTGTTAGCTGTATTTAATTTTTTTTCGCTTTCTCTAAAAGCTCTTGAGATTGATGCTCCTAATTTTTTACCAGCAGCAACGTCTGCAACGCTGTCGCCAAAACCAGTTTTTATAAGATCGTCTATTTCTTTATCAAACCCAGCCGTTAAATCGTTGGTTGATCTAAAAACATTTTTAGCATCTGTTGCCAAAACATTTCTTACGCCTATTTTTCTGCCTTGATACTTAGATACAGTTTCTGCAATTCCTTGCAACAAACCAGCCAAAGGACTGTCCATCGCCGCTATAGCCGCAGCACCTTTATATCTTTTGCCTGTTTTAGAGTCTACCACTCCAGTCTTAGAAATAGCAGAAGCCATTTTTAAATCTTCAGCTCCTAACTTGCCTTTACTTAAAGCTTTTTGACCAAAGGTGTATTTAAGTAGTTTTCCACCCAAACCAAACAAAGCCTCTCCACCTGCGCCAATAGCTGCTTCAGTTGCTAATAGACTGGCTAGTTCGCCAGGCGTGTTGTCTTGTAAGCCAGCTACGTATTCGATGCCTTCTTCAACACCTTTACCTCCAGCGGCTCCAACGCCTGTACCAGCAGATATAATTCCTAGCTGCTTAACACTCACATCTTTAAGGCCAGGAAATCTTGGTTTAAGCTTGCCTCTGGTAAATATAGATCCAGCAATAGATCCAACGATCGGTCCAAGGATCCCAGAAAAGTCTGCAAAATCATTTGCAGAAAAACCAGACTCATCAATAACAACATATTTGTTTGATTTTGGTTTTATTCCTAATTTTCTTAATCCTCTGGGGGTTAAGGCTAAATCTCCTTTGCTATTTCTGGTAAACCCATCGCTGCCAACAGCTTCCTCTAAGACTCTTTCTTTGCCGCCTTGAGTTTCCATTGCTCCTAACTTTGTTCTTAACCAAGGAGCGTTTACACCAGATTCAGTATCAAATTTATTTTTGTCTGATTCTGCGGCCATATTCTGAGTTACGCTGTCTACAAAACCAGCTTCTCCAGAATTGTAATATTGAGCCGCTGTTTTTTGAGCAACATTCATATCGTCGGTATCGACTTTAATAAATCTGCCGTTGGGTAATCTTATTTTTACTGCCATTTACTAGCCAATAGGTTGTATCAAAGATGGATCAAGCATGGTTGCATCATCTTTTTGTTCAGTTTGAGTTGATGATATTCCATAAATTTTATCGTACTCTTCTAGTTCTGGTATTTGTTTGCCAAACTTTCTTTTTATTGCTTGTAAGTCTGCTTTACTTTTGTTAAATGCTGATTGCATGTTTACCCTAACTCTGCCTAAATTATCTCTTGCTTCACCTTTAGTCATAAACCAACTTTCAAAGTTGGCCATAATATCTTTAATTAAATCTCTGTCTCTATCTGATACAGTTTTTCCACCCTCTTGTAATATTTCTGTAATAGATTGAGCGGTTAAGAATTTACCTTGGTTTACAGCTTTTGTTGCTGCGCCAACTATATCTCCACCAACGCCAGTGAAACCAGCTATGTCATCTATTAGTCTTCCTATAATTCCATTGATACCAGTAACACTTCCTGTTGCAGCGGCTGCATCTAGCTCATCAACTATAGACATTAAATTACCTTGCTTCTGCAATAAAGTTGCAGATTCTTGGTATCTTTTGGTTAAATCTTGCCAGTCTTGATCGCTAACTTTGCCATCTTCTGCTGCGTCTGCCATTAATTTTTTTAAGTCTTTACCCGCTTCAATATCTTCTAGTCTTTCTAACTCATCAGCATTCATTACAGCATCTGAAGAATTGGCTGCCCCAATTGCTATGCCATCTGCAAGATTGTCTGTTGCTGCAAAAGCTTTAGACATTTCGTTAAGAAAGATTCCTGTATTTCTATTTTTTCTTTCTTGTCTTTTTTGTATAAAAGCCTCTCTGTTTTCTTTATCCTCTAAATCTAGAACTTTTAAAATAGAATTTATGTTATCAATTTCTTGTTTTGTTTTTACCTTATCTGCTTTTGCTTTTTCAGCTTCTGACTTTGCCTTTGCTTCTGCCTCGGCTTTAATTTTATCTAACTCTACTTGAGTTTGATCTAGAGCGACCAAAGGTGCTTCTTCATCCTCATTATCTTGAGGTACTGCGGCTGCGCCTGATACTAAAGGCAAGCTAGTAGCAATTGCTGCTGATCTGCCAGGAGCGCTTAAAGTAGTAGATGGTTTCATTATTGGAGTAACCAAAGGAGGGCCCATATTGCCTGTAGCTTTTACAGCTGCATACTCGCCAGTTTCTTTCATTCCTCTATTTAGAAGAAGATTGCCTATTCCTTTTAATGCTGTTCTTCCTGCAAAAAGATCAAGAAATGGAGTTACAGGTTTTAGACCAGGATCGTAAATAACTCTGTTGCCAGCTTTCTGATGAATCTCAGCATACTGAGCTGGGCTAATTCCGTATCGATCTAAAAAAGAATCGAAAATAGGGTCCATACCCCGATCATCTACAATTGGATTTCCTTTTGCATGTTTCTCATACAAGGGTAATATATTTTGTTTAGATGTTGCAACATCTCCAGCTGCAAACATTCTTCGTTGTAATACATTCACTTTAAGCCCCTGGACCTTGCGGATTATAAGGATTGTTAAAATACGGATTTGATCCCGTGCCAGGTGTTACCCCTGGAGGTGTATTTGTTCCTGGGGGAAGGTTATAACTTGTTGTTCCTGCTGGGGCCTGATATGCCGCAGCGGGATTTGTATTTCCTGTTTGCTGCCCTTGAAGCGCAGCTAATTGTTGTTCGTAATATCTTCTGGCAGCGTCTGTAGTATTGTTTTGTTGCTGCTGTTGCGGTCTAAAAGTATTGTAAACCCCTAAACCAGCTGCAAGTGCTGCATTTCTTGGATCAACGGGTAAACCATATGTTTTATCAACTTGGGTTTGTCCTGATTGATATGCAGGTGCAAATCCTTGTATGTAAGATGTTGCTTGAGTTGGGGCCATTCTTGTAGCATATTGCTGATTGTATTGTCTATCTAGTCTTTCTTGCTCAATTCCTCTTTGAGTAGATCCCAGACCTTCTAACATACCAATATCTGCGCCTCTTAGTCGTTGTTGCGTTGCGCCTAGATCTCCAAGTTGAGAACCATATCCTGCTAAGTTAGCACCTATTCCAGCAATCCCAGTGCCTACGCCAGAGATATCTCCAGCCAACTGTCTAGCTGCTGCTGATCTGCCTTGACCTAAACCAAGCAAGTCTTGAGCATATTGTCTTTGAGCGTCAGATCCCTGCGCCCCAAACCCAGCCTCTAACTGAGATCCTCTCTGAGCTGCTGATCTTCTATTTTGAAGTTCTGTTAAAGCTCTGTCTTGAGCGGTATTAAATCCGCCAGATCTAATTTTGCCTAATACGTCGCCTAGACCTCGACCTAAAGATTCTTGTCTTTCTTGCGCTGTTAGCCTAGCTCTTGAACCAAACGCTGATTCTCCACCTCGAGAAATATCGGATGCCCTTTGTTGGATGTCCTGCATTTCTCCAGCTTTTAAAACGTCTTGAATTGTTTGGTCAACCACTTGTTGTTCAAATGGATTGTAGAACTGGCCTGCCATTCTTGGGTCGTAACCCTGTAAAGATTGACCAAGAAGCTGTCTAGCTGATGGCCCGCCGTATCCCAAACTACCAAAAAGATTGGTTAAACCTGAACCTAATTGTCCTTCAGCTTGTCCAAAGTAAGGTTGTTGCATGCCGTAAGCAGACCTATATCCACCTAAAGATTCGCCTAATAAGCCTCTTTGCGTACCTAAGTCAGATATGCCTTGTTGAATTAAATTTTGTTGCCTGTCTAAAAATGGTTGATAAGAACCAATTCCTTGCTGAGCTAACTGCCTTGCTTGTTGCTCTTGCGCTGATAATCCTGCTGTTTCTTGTAAGATAGCAGGTTGATCTAAATAGGCTTGTTGAGCAGCTCTTGTCGCTTGATTAATTAAACCTGGGGTATCAGTTGAGCCAAAATATAATTCTCTTACCGCAGGATCAGAAATAACCTCTCTTCTGTCTAAAGCCTGTAAAACAGGATTCATTGGTTCAGCCATTATATTGCCTCAAAAATATTCATTAACTCGCGCATATTTTTTACGCCTTCTTCACGTGAAGCGCTGCCACCTTTAATAAGCTCGATACCAGATTTGGTTTTGTTAACGTCAAATGCTCCAGCTCCGCGTGTAGCTTTGGCAGTCATTACAAATTCACCATCGCTTAACATCGCGGGTATGTCGTCTGAAGTACCAGTACCTGGCCCTTCTGATTCTCCACCTTCGCGCATATCAAGCTCGTCAATCATTGTTGCTAGGCCACCTTGATTAAAATATTGTCTAGCCTCACCGCCGTAAGCAAAGTCTAAAGCTACAGGTGCAGGAGCTAAATCAAAGTCTGCTCTGCTGCCGCCTGTTCCTAAGTTTTGAGCCATTTGGTATCTGCCTAATTGATCCATCGTTACTTTAGGAGTTTCTGCTATACCACCCATTCTTTCTTTAGATGAGTCGTAAGCAATTTTACCAGCCAAACCTGCTAGGCCCATAAGCCCGAGGTTGCCGCCAAACATACCGCCGCCCCCGCCTTGACCTGGAGAGCCGCCAATTGGAGCTCCGCCACCTGGAAATATTTTTCTTCCAGTACCTTTTATTGCGTCCTCAATTAATCCTATTCCGCTTTGACCCGCTCCTGTTGCTGGGTCATAGTCAGCTACAGATCCTTGTCCTGGCCCTAAAATGTTTGATAAAAATCCGCCCCCGCCTCCAGGAATATTAATTTTCATTCCTGCCTGTATTAAATTTGGGTTGGTTATTTGAGGATTTGCCGCAATTAAATCTTGAACAGAAACTCCTGCTTCTTGAGCAATTTTTGTTAAATTGTCTCCTGGTTGAACTGTTACAGGTGCGGCTCCGCCAACTCCCATTATTCCAGCTAAAGGACCGCCGCCAAATAATCCAGCCTTTGTTGTAAGTGCTGAACCAATTCCGCCAAAACCACCAGCTGTACCGCCTGCTATAGATGAAATTCCTGGTATGCCCAACTTAGCTATTCCAGACATTGCTGAAGTACCAAGTTTTCCAAGCATGCCGCCAACACCAGGTATTTTAGTAGCTAAACCACCAATACCACCTAATACTCCACCTAAAGCTGTTCCAACACCTGGAATTAAAGCAGCTACAGGAGCTACTTTTTTAATTACTTTTTTGGCTTTTTTCCAAAGTTTAGATAAAAAGCCAAACTCGGGTAGACCCGTTAAAGGGTTTAAATCCATACTGCCATTTCCAACTAAGAATTGATTAGGATCAATTCCGTACTTAGAAATAGATTTTTGAATTGCTTGTTTTAAAAGTGGGTTATCGCGTAAAGCTTGAGCTGGGACGATCATCTCATCTGGCGCTACGTGAGCCAAATAAGTATCTTCGTTCCTGCCTAAAGCTGCAATTCCTTCTAGTTGTTGTCTCTGTCCGTTGTTTAGCATACCTTGTTCCATATGTTATATTATCATTTTACAAGGTTATTGTAATATTTCCGTTTGTTTTTACCGAAATACTACCCAGTAAACCTTGGGCTTCGTATCCTTGAGGATTGGGTTCATCCATTAAATCAATAAACTCAGTCCCGTTAAATACTTGCAACACTTGGGTTGTTGTATTAAAGATTAGCGTGCCAAGATTAAAATTTAACTTATCACGTTGAGCAGTTGATAATTGCAAAGTATTATCAGGGTCTACTGCTCCTAAGTTTATCTCTAAAATTCTTATAAGTCTATTAAAAGTAGAAGAAGTAACGCCCTCTCCTTGCGCTTGCGGGAGCTGAGTTGGAAGTAGCTTGCTCATCTCCTTCCGTCAGTTCTTATATCTATTCTTGTTGCGCCGAGTCTCCAGCCAATTCCTAAATTACCGTTATTTTCAGCATCATCATCTGACTCAAATCTAAGAACCATTTGTCTTGCTCGGCCTCTAACGTAAGCTTGCTGAGTGCTAGCTTGTATAGCGCTGGTAGAGTTGGTTGTTAAAGAATCTCCAGGAAAGTTTCTTGTTTTAACAACAATATTGACTGAGCCATTCTCGTTAGCATTTTGGATAAATTTAAAGTCGGGTATGATTCTTCTAATAAAAGTAAACTGTTCGCCATCACCTATATCAAAGTCAGAGCTTTCAATAAATACATTTGTCATCGGCGAGCCATCATCGTCAAAGCCTAGTTCTTGTTGATATAGATAACCGCTGCTTACAGCTCTAGGGTAGTTTTCTATACCAGCATCGAGCCAAGCCGTTCTACTAAGTTGGCCATACACCCAAGTTTGTTCTGCATAATTATAAATAACGTATCTGTCTATTTCGTTACTTGAAGCAGAGCAATAGAACCAACCCACTTCATTTTTATCAGCGATTGTAAAAGCGTTAATTTTAAAAGATTGCGTAAGGTTAATATCGTTGAATACGTAATTATGAACGCTGCAAGGCAAAGTTTGCACACTACCGTTATAAGCGTAAAAGTTGTTGTAGCCCATCCAGTAAACAGCAGAAGTAGCTGTTGTTGCAGCTTTTGGCCCTACCAAGCCAGTACCCTCGTTAATTAAATTAACTGAGAATGTAAATGGTGGTCCAACAAACTGCATGCTGTATAAAGCGGTATCAGTCCAAACTAAAGTTTCTTGTCTTGATTTGACGCCCCCAATAATTGAAGAACCAGAAGATAGTCTTAAAGAGCCAGCAGTATTAGTAATTGTTGGTTCAAAGTCTAGGTTGTTTTCTTGATCGCTAAAAGCAATCAACATAGGGTCAACTGTTCCTGTTCTAGCCGAGCCTGCATTATTAATTGGATCAGCGCCTAAAACAATTAAATGTCTGTCAACTTCTGAAGTAATTACTTGCAATCCAACTGTAGGCACTAAATTAGCACCAGATATTGCAGACATATCAACGGCTCTTGTTCCAACACCATTGTTTTCAGTCCATTGATAAATGCCTCCACCCCTAACATTTATA
>VMHT01086853.1_pt1 | contig 12117 bp, 10 predicted proteins | sample 4693611 | NCBI WGS metagenome assembly VMHT01 (sample SAMN12280063, study PRJNA550983) | marine metagenome | isolation source: seawater sampled from same location over 5 years 0.02-0.2 micron viral filtrate | place: USA: collected off the coast of southern California halfway between the port... ...
CATAATTATGGTAAGGATTTTTTAGCCAAGAATATTATTTTTCGCACCATAAATGCTGTCAAGTTTGTTTTTTTTATATTTTTAAATATGAAAGTTACGTTTCTATCAACAAATGTAGATTACAAACTTTTCTAATCTACATTTGTATTTACATTTGTAACTTACAAAAATCCGCCAAAATCCGCCAAAATCCGCCAAAAATTGAACCTTTTTTTTGTGAATACTTACTCTCAAATACTTACCAGATGGCATCTCGAATGGTACACGTTTCCTTTAATTTTGATACTGATACAGTCTCCGTTTCCGGTATTACAAATACTCCTATTTCCAAGAAAATGAACGTCGTTCAAGATCCTAATTGCGATTTTTCCTATATTGAATTACACCACGATGTCCTTTCAAATATTTCTGACACACCTGAAGATTCCAAATGGGTCTTCTCATGGAAACAATATCATAAACACCAACAATTTCTCTACCTAGAACAATATGTTCCTTTTCCTATCTCTGATTCTATATTTAACCCTAATAGTTATAACCCATGGTATACCTTAGCCTCTTTTACTTATATTGCAAATCCTTCCAGAGGAACCATTCAAACTAATAAAATTGGTCGCAAAATTAATGATTGTTTCAAAAAAAATTTTCAGCTCTCCATGGAAGTCATCGGAGAACCATCCATTGCTAATTGGACCACTGCTTAATTATCTTAATATCTTTACTAAAGGATTCTCCGCACGTTCAGTACAACTCGTATGAAAACCTTCCGTTAAAAAATTAATTTTGTCGCTTCCTATTTCTTTTTCTATTTCATCGTAAATATAATGGACCCCACTATCCCCCGTTTTCATTTTTTTTGATAGACTTTCTTTGATTATATTTAAATACTTCCCCGGAAAACTAAAAAATAAATCTGACACCTTTCTATCCTGTTTCCATTGATTTTCTAGATCCTTGAAAGCAAAATTTACCTTGTCTGCCACAAATTCTATCTTTCTCTTAAACAATAAATCAAAACGTAAACATATGATTAAATCATAATCCTCCTCTATTAACTTTAATGATTCTAATACTGAATACGCTATCGGTTTATACACCATTCCATTACCATGACCTAAACTGTATTTCTTTATTTTTATACCATTACTCTCAAATATTTTTAATAAACCTTCGTTGCTACTCAACGAAGTTACTGGATGACAATATGTATGATAATAATAATCTATTTGGTTTCCACTCGTAGAGAGATTTTTAATATTATTTTCTAAAATCTCTCCAGTAAAACAATTTGTTTTTCTTTTTTTATTCGCTCTATGGTCTCTTGACCCCCTTTTGAAGTGACCTCTATATACTATTGCTATTCTCATTATATATATTATTAATTTTATTTTTATAAAAATTAATATACCCTTTATTTATATGTATAACAAATTAAAACTTAGAAAACTTAACGAATCACATCTAAATAACCAACATATTGACCCGGATACTATTAAAGAACTACTACACCAAACCGCTGAAGAATGCCCCTTCTCTACATTTCCATACGTTTTCGGAAAAAACTCCCAGGATTCACAAAATTATACTAAAAGCGGTAATTGTGTCGCACTTTCTATGTATTTACAAAACAAATTAAAACAACAAGGGATTAAATCATTCCTTATACCCGCGTCCATACCTAAATCCTACTCATATCCTGAATATTTAACACTTAGCCACGTTGCTTTAGCAATTCTAGCTGATAAAGATAACGCATTCATATGCGACCCTGCTTTCTATTTCACTGAACCTATGCAAGTTAACTCTAATCAATTCATTCCTCAACAAATTCAATCCCGCAATATATACAGTAGTTCCGTTGAACCTCTTAACTATTTACTTCAACATTCCCCTAAAAATATGAATCTTAATCAATATCAACATATTCCCCCCAATACTTTCTTTGTTGAAACTAATAAATCCGATTTTCCTCAAGAAAAATGGAAATATCACCTAGCTGAAATACTTAACCCCGATGAAGCCATCAGCTCATTCTTCATGACCACTAAACAATTCCCATTCATCACTTGTCTAGACCACGATTATAACCTACAATTACATATCAAATTTACCGATATTGATAACGTTACCATTAAACACCACGGTAACCTTGTTTATACCGGCGAACCCAATAATATACCCGCTGAAATTCACTCCCTCATCGCACCTTGCCTTAAAAAACACCTCGGTAATTCTTACCATAAGTATTTTAAACTTCCCTCCAATACAGGCAAAAAAATATACAAAATTAAAGATAAACCCACTAAAAAAAAGAAAAACCGCACTAGAAAATCCACTACACATTCACACCATCCTGAATAACTATCACCTCATTCACCGCTGTCATCTTCTTCCTACACGAATTCTTGTGCGTCACCAACGCACGCTGATTCTTAAAACCTGACTTTCCGCATATATCACACTTAAACTCCAGTTGTTCCACGTTCGTAAACTTACTATTCAACAAACACGTCAACTTTGGCATCTCTATTTCCTCTATCTGCTTCATCATGTCCTTCGAAAACTTCTTCATATTCTCCAATAACTGCTTCTTCTGACCTATAAAACACAAATACTCCTTGTTTATCTCCGCCAATACATCTAAAGATATACTTGACTCCTCCGTTTCATTCAATTTTGATAGCTGAGGCACTAAATGATCTATCACCTGCACCGCTAGTCTTATCTTCGCCTCATCATAATTCACGTTATGCACGTACACCATCACATAACCCATGTGAATATCTATATGATAATCCCCTTTGTTCTGAATACCACTCCTCTGAGATAATATTATTCCATGCGTCTTCTTATTCTCCACGTCACGCACAAACTTCTTGATCTCCACATCCGGTACATTCGTTCTATAATCCTTATTCTCAAACAATATTGATACCTTTCCCTCACGCTCCAACAAATAATCCGCCGCCTGAGCCTCTCCCGTATTGTTATTTACCTTCCCATTTGGATAAATAACATTCAATAACATCTCCAACTTTATCTCGCTCTCCTTTCCCTTTAATGTTGAATTCTTTTGCTTATCCACATGCTCCTTCAATATACCACTCATATTCGTCAATGAATGACCTTGCTCCATCATTTTTGACATCATCTTGTCATTTGTTTGATTTATCATACCAAACATACTCTCACTTATCTTTCCATGAAATTTTTCATATTTTAAATCTAACTCTTGAGAGATTTTATTAAAATCATTTACATCTCGCACTGTATCCATTATCTTTTTTGCTTCTAATTCAAATACTTTCTTGTGTGCCTCCATATCTTTCTTTATATCTTCGTTCCCATTCGGAATTTGCAATGAAACTTTCGCACATAATTGATCCATCAACGACACCATTCCTTCCTTTATCCTTTCCAATGACGATTCCTGCTTTGTATCCAATAAATTACGCATCTCCGATAAATATAAATCCTTGTTCTTATCCATAAAAGAATTTATATAATCATAATTCCTCTTTAACGATTCAAATTCTTTTTTTGATAAATCTCTCCAGCTATCATTCTTTAACTCTAAATTATCTAACTTCCCACTTATTCCCTCCAACATACTTCTCATATCATTTGAAGACATCGTCGCGCTCGTTGAACTATACATACGCTCCAACATATCCACAAACATCTCATTCATTATATTTATATCCAAATGCTTGTGCTTATCATAAAAAGCTAACACCTTCTTACTCGTTACTTCACACATTATATTATCCATATTCAATTCCTTTTAAATAAGTTCTAAATTACATTTGTAAATAGAAATGTAATCTAACATAAGTTTTTTATTATTTAAAGCATTAAAACATTCTGCGAAAAGTTTAGTAATAGACCAAATACTAGTGTGTGGAGAACTAGACCCTCCATGGTAGGGCAACCGTTTCCTTCCGATACCTTTAACATCTTACCTACAAGCGAGTTTACTGTCTTGTACGCAAATGGAGAAGATACTAAAGCAAACAATATGCATGGGAGCAACAGTCCGTGTAAATCTAGAACAGCGTTCATTATAATATTTCGTTAGAAAAAATTATAATTTATCGCAGTTATATCTAAATGATTCCTAAAATTATCCATCAAGTTTACGTTAAACAAAAACCTGACTCCGTTTTTCCAAAAGAATACGAACGTTGCCAAAAAACTGTGTTCGAACATCACCCCGACTTTGAATACAAGCTATACGATGAAAATGATATGTTAGATGTCGTTAAAACACATTGCCCCGAATATTTAGATGAATACAATAGATTACCTCGAATGATTATGAAAATAGATATGTTTAGAATTATGCTAATGTACGTCTTCGGTGGTATTTGGGTCGATTTTGACTACTTCTTCTTTAAACCATACGATTTATTCGATTATAAAATCGTTATCCCATGCAACAAAGAAGATGATGATGGTAATCCTATCTCCATTGCTAACGCTATCCTCGCATCCGAACCCAGACAACTATTCTGGAAAAATATATTAGACACCTTATTCACCCACGACAGAACTAAACGTTTCCAACCCGAATGGGACGTTATACGTGAAACTGGTCCGCAGTTTTTAAGCAAAATGTGGAAAGAATACCAACATAAAGATGATATATTTGTTCCTAAACGTGCGCTTTTTCATCCTCCTTCCCTTAACGCCACCTACAATTACAAATATATCGAAGAATTAAGAGAATCCGGGATTTATGGTATTCATTTCTGCACCTCGTTATGGTTTCACGGAAAAAATTATCTATAATACTATATTATGAATCATCTTCCTCCGGAAATTAATAGACACATATTTTCCTTTCTTAATCCCATTTTTTCTCCTAAATTTTATCAATTATCACATTTATGGTGCTTTAAATGTGGCGAATTTCTTAAAAATGGCGAATGGATCGTTATGTGCACCGGCACCACTGGATATATTGATTATACTTGCAAACAATGTCACTATGATAACCGCATTTATGATCATAAACCGTGGGGTGATTTAATATCATAAAACAATATAAATGTTTTTATAGTTTTATTTTAATGACCTCGATTACTCTATATAAAAGAATTTCTAATGCTTATCGACACATTACCTATATTGGCTCCATCGCTGCTTCCTCTACCATTGGCTTTTTATGCTTTTTCCTTAATACACCACACTCTCCTGTAGGTCACGCCATTTGGAATATTGCTGTTCTTAAAAGCTTCTTCCTATACGACGCTACCCTTGTTGAATATCTACACCACGCCGTTATGCTTGTTTTCTTATACTATAATAACCCTTACACTTATACATTTAATATTGAAATCCCTCATACTATGCATTTTGTACGATTAGGATACGGTATTTTCTTTACTAGCGTTTTTTCTAATTTACAAAGTTATCTCAAAAAATCTAAATATGAAAACACATTTCGCTACCTTAATTACGCCATTTTTACTATTTTTAGATTTCAATTTAATAAAGCTATTTGGAATATACGCAATATTGATATTATTATATCCTATTATAATGCAAACATTACTAATTTTTACGTTTCCTATTCCTGTATGTTTGTTATCTCTTTACTTAACGCTTATTGGACTTATATTATGCTACGCAATACCTACCGAAAACTCGTTAAATCACAATAATATTAACCCTCCTTCATAGAATCCTCTATCTGCTTCACTGTTAACTTACATTTTGGACCTAATTCTTTTAATATTTTTTCTATATCCTCATCATTATAATCTGGATTCATTATTTCAAATACTAATGATGTATAATGCTGCTGTAACTCACTATCACTCTTCCAATCTGGATACGCGCTTTCCCACAAGTTTTGAAATTTCTTTGTTATTCCACAACTTGTCTCCTTTATTAATTTTTTTCCATCATCCTCCTTCCAACCCTCCTCCGCATCATGCACCATCCACGTGCGATTTGACACATCCGTGCAGTGAATTGGTCGCTTCAATAACGGTATCGGTTTCAAGTTATCCACTACTATATTCCCTACGTTTCCTAACATCTTGCGATTCTTCAATAGATCATTTATCGTCAATGTTAGCTTATTCGCAAAATTCTGAATCGTCATCGCATCCTGACAATTCTCGTCCAAAAATACCTGGATGTTTATATTGTTGTTTGTTACATTGTTATTTCCTACCTTCGGGATTAAATCACCGATTATCTTAATTAAATCCTCATATGACGGTTTATTCTCTTCTGTCACTAACTCCTCGCTTTTTTCTTTATAATTACATGTTTGTTCGTGATTATGTAAACTTTGACGATGCTTATATACATTTCCACATTTACACTCATATATTTTTTCTTCTTCCTTTTCTTCTATTTTTGATTCTGGCGTAATTTCTGGTATATTACATAATTTCTTATGCTTTGCCGATGATAAATGTTTTTTATAATTGCCTTGATGATTCGTGCCGTATACACATGTTTCACAATAATATTCGCACTTTTTTAATTGACTTTTCTTTTTTTTTTTCATTCTATATATAATAAAATATTTCTTCTAAATCATTTAAACTAAAAAAGTGAAAATTTTTATATTTAATATCAAATATGCTTTGACTGTTGAACGTGTGATAAATAGTTGTCGCACCATTTATCGTGCGAACCGTTAAAAGTGTTTTTTTAAAAATCATAGTTTTGTTACCATATTTGTATTTACACATAAAATTAATTTTTTAATACGATAACCATTTATGGTCCGATACTTTTCGATACTTTTTGTAAGTATTTTGTAAGTATTTGGTTTTTTGCTCTCATTTTTTTTTATTATTTATTTTTTTTTATTATGAATTATCGTAATAAAAAAATGTAAGAAAATTTGTCGATACTTTTTGATACTTTTTTGTAAGTATTGTGTAAGTATTGAAAATTCAAAGGACCTTGAAAAATCACTGATTTTTTTTGCCTCTCTGGTGCCTTTTTTTCAGCAGAGCATAAGGTCCCTACATACTTTTTTTGAGAATTTGTGGAAATTACCTACATCATTCTAGACAAAACACTATTTTTGCAAAAAAAAACAAGTTTTCAAAAGTTTTTTGGGCATTTCAAAGAAAAAAATCAAGAAATTCTCATATTCTCAGAAAAACTTTCAAAAACGTGTTTTTTTTTTAACAAGCCTTTTTAAGGATCCATATATTTTATTGAATATCAATCACAGTATCGTCACGGTTGCTCTTCTTTTCCAAAGTAGTATCGTCTGATTTCAAGCGAACCTCTGTGTATAAATAGTTGTCGGGATTCTTATTGTTTCTGACCGGCACACGATCCACCAAGGTAAAATCGCTGCCTGGACTTGCATTTAAATAAACTAATGGTGTGTACTTATCATTTGGAATCTCTGTATCTATTGCTGATAAAATTGAATAATAATATCTATATCCTGGTGCAATCTCTATTAAACTATCATCCCAACCTATTTGATTCGGCGGCAAAGCTACATACTCACGGTTATAATCCACGATTTTTACATCTGTTTTTTCTGTTTTAAATATCAAATTATGCAATAAAGTATAATTAGTATGAGGTGTCTTAATTGCATTTTTTTTTGCTTCCGAATCATCCTCGTATACAGGCACCTGTATACCTAAAATAGACCTTATCTCTGGATTTTTTTTCTTATCATCTACTGTTGCTGGAGAGATTTTTAAAATTAAATTACCATAAGTCTTAGGTAATTCTATTTCTATTTCTTGTTCTTTGCAGCACTCTTCCACCAAAGGCTGCGAATAAAAGGTATCTGTTCGTATGCCATATGCAGATAAATTACCTAACGGCTTCTTAAACTTGTTTGATACTCTGCCTTTATTGTGATTTTTATTTGCTGCATATTTTAAATTAGCTATCCTTGAACTACTGCTACTCATATATATTATATGTTATAAGTTATTAACACATAATATTAATTTAAATCCCTGCTCTCTAAATTTTCTATTCTTTTTACTAAATCTTGTATCAGTGTAACATTGTTTGCTGCGTTATTTTTATTAAGTTCTATTTCTTTTTGTAAAGAGTTATTTTCATTTTCTAATTGTTCTATTTTTAAAAAGAAAAAATTTGAGTCATATTCATTCAAAGGTGTTACGTTATTATTATTTGATTCTAATGTATCATCAGTTTGATTTAATGTATCATCATTCTGTTGCAAATATATTAAATTGTTCGTTGTGGAGGAATTTTTAGGCTTTTTAAGACGCAAAATCATAATCCCACTTCCGCCCGCACCACTGCGACAATCACCCTCGGGTTCCACGTTTGTTGCAAATGACCCCGCGTCATCAACCCCGGTGCAAACCAACGCACCTCCACCTCCACCCGTATTTGCCATACCATCCATACCACCACCCCCTTGACCATTATTATTGGCTACACCTCCGTCCCCCCCACCGCCAATACCACCACTTCCACGAAGTCCGTTAGGTGCAAGGGAGGACGCGCTGAAGCCCATAGCCCCTCCTCCTCCTCCTGCATAATATTCAATCGTGTTATCCCAAAAAATATTTGTTTTTCCTGCTCCCCCATGCTCGAACGTTGCCGCGGCACCTGCGCCGCCACCACCACCAGCATAGAAATTAGTAGTTGATAGCTGCCCCCCATTTGCTCCATTGTTACCCTGACCGGATGTTCCTGTTCCTCCAGGTTTGGAATGATCACCGTTGTTATGTGATCCCCCTCCTCCTCCGCTTCCACCATTGCGTCCAGCATAGTGCCCGTGCGTCCCTTGAGTGTCATATCCACCACCTCCTCCACCACCTTTTGCTTGATATATATTAGAAGTTCCATTGTTTAATGTTGTATCACCACCTGTTAAGCCTCTCATGTCAATAAAACCACTTGCGCCACCCGCACCAATTGTCACCGTGTATGTTCCTGCGGTTAATGTAAATTCAGAGGTAACAATCATTCCACCAGCACCACCACCACCAGAAGCATGGGTGTAGGAGTCGGTTGATCCACCTGATCCTCCGCCGCCGACTAGCAACGCCTCTGCTTGAACGCTGTTACTTACGACGAACGTTTGAGATGCCTTAAATTTTAGAGAAGTGTAATAATATGAACCGTCTTGATAAAAGTTATAGAATATTTTGTCAGATGAACTGGTTATAATATCGTCAAAATAATAGTCATGACTGGTTGTGATGCTCGAAAATCGGAATATCGCCACACCGTCGCCACCGTTTCCTGCTACCCAAGTACCATTTCCCTTGGTGTTAATTCCGCCTCCACCTCCTCCTTTTCCGTCTTCTCCGTCAGTTGGAGCATATTCATTAGACCACCCACCCTTACCACCTCCACCCGAGCCACCATCGCGACCATTCTCTTCTGTCTGTGAACCACCACCACCTCCCGCGTATGAAATGTCCGTTCCATCCCAATAATTATTCATTATTCCATCTCCGCCGGCTGCTCCAGAAGGTTGACCTTGATCGACAAGACCATTATGCCCCTGTTCGCTTGCCCCACCGCCGCCCGCAGCTTTATACAAGCTGCTAACATTATCCCCTCCTGGTTTTCCATGATATTTCGTTCCTCCCAGTCGCTCGTGAAGACTAATTCCACCTTTAAATTCTCTCGTAGTGTCAGGAGAAGTCCACGACCCTCCCCCACACCCGCCATTGCTACCGTTTCCATATTGCACCCAATTACCAGGTGAACCACACCCCCCCGCTCCTCCTCCATATGAAACCAGTCCATTAAAGGTGGTGTTCTCACCATTATACCTATTCAAATTAGCTACTGAAGATCCAGCTCCTCCATTTCCAACAATTACCTCGTAAACACCTGGTTGTAAAATCATGGTTCCCAACACGACGCCCCCCGCACCACCACCACCAGCACGTGTTTTGTTGCCGTTGTCATCGCTACTGGATGTTTTGAAACCTCCACCTCCGCCGCCGCCAACCAAGAAGTAATCAACTTGTGTGATGGTATCAAGCTGAAATGTTCCTGAAATAGTGAAGCGAAGTGAGGTGTATTTTTTATTTCCTACCGGGTATTGATTTTGTTGCGGTCCAGCAGTGGTGTTTGTAATGGTGGGGTATACGGGATCACTAGTGGTAGTGGTAGTGTTCGTATTTGATATACCTTGACTTGTTAATAATGTACCGTTTTGATATAGACCACCTGTAAAATATATGTCGCCGTTTACATCTAGCGTGTAGCCCGTAGGCGCTTTGTTTATCCCCACGTTTCCATTTAAGGTTGAAACACCGGTAACAACCAATGTGCTATTTACATCCAAAGCATTTGTCGGTAAATAATTAGTCTCACCTGAATTTTCAACGAGAGTTTCGTCATTGACGTCGTTCCACGAGATCATGTTACTTGGACTTGAGAATAAGGCACCTATTTTTCCGGTGGAGTGGGTATAATAAGTTACTATATCACTATCTATATCACTATCAAAAACAATTGAATTGGGATAACTTTGTCTTGTTAAAGACCATGATCGTGACCCACTAGAATACCCAATAGTTACTGTTTGTGTATCATAGGTCATGTTTGTGATACTAAAAATATGATCGGTAGGGCCATCCTGCAAATTAACTTGAGTAGAAGTTACTATTAAATTGCCATACCCAACACCGTCCTTCGACCATGTCGGTCCTGTATTACTTAAATTGTGTGTAGATCCGCCGTAAAAGCCAATGGCCTGCCAAGTTCCTTCCCATACCTTCGGTGCACCCGATACAGGAACCTTTGCGATCAAGCCATTAATACTTTGAATATTGTAAGCGGTATTAGCGGTTATACTCGCCGGTCCACGCATTAAATAATTCTGATTACTGTTATTCAACGTAGAACTCTCCGCAACTAGGTTTTTGTTCGCATCCATCAACTGAAACTTGATACCGTTCATCGAGTAGTTCAGGTCATCTGGTGATACCGCATAAATCGCTTGTAGATCACTGTAGGCTCTAGGAGTATTAAACATGATCTCGCCGTAGTGTAATATGGAATAACTCAGGTCGGTAGGGGAAGAAATGATAGGTTTAAAGGAGGAGATGTAATTGCTTGGCTCGACATCACGATTTGCATACAACTCTGCCGCGTGTGTCGCATTAAAATTGGAAGGATCATTCCAAAAACGCAGAGATTTAATAAACACCCAAGCTCCATAGCCAGTACCTGCATTGTGGGAAATTCCCAATCTCATACCTGAACCTGTGTTTTCTGTCACAATAGGTATAGTAAACTGCCCTTGATGAACCCCATCAACATACGCGTTCATTGTGGTGTTATTGGACCATACTACAACAAGGTGATATGATGTATAAATAGAGAGTGTTACTAAGTTTATTGTAGTATTCTGGGAACGTACAAAAAGTCCAGAGTTAGTATCAAATCCAATTACGAATCGCGGCGAGTTAAAATCAAGCATATATTCATCGGCTGCTCGCAATTCCCTTGGTTGGAAATATATTTCTGTAACAAATGTACTCGTTCCCCCAATTGATACTGAATCGGGAATAGTTGCATAATTACTACTCGAGCCGTTTAATTTTACCCCTTCAGTATCCGAGCGTGAAGCATTCCCCGATAGGGTAACACTAATACCACCATTAAAATCCGTCAAGCTTTCGCGGAAGTCCCATAAATACGTTATATCGTTGATGGGGTGATAAAAGTTATTCAACACGTCTCCAGCAATACTCTCTGTGCTTTTTAACACACCAGAACTATCATAAAATGTCAAATTACCGTCCGCCGTGCTATTTTCCAGAATATTCACGTCGTTATCCCAAACTTGCAGTCCGTTTAATACAATTTCTCCAGGTGCGGTCGAGTTATGGGTATTATAACCATCGCGCAAAATTCGTAAATATTTGTAGTGTGAGCTAACAGCTGTAGCAGAAGAGGTATTCGCTCCAACCGTTAAATCACCGGCTATATAATCACCGGCTACATTATAATTTATAGTTCCTCCGGTTACATCCATATTTCCACTTACAACAATACTATTTGCGGTAACAACGCTTGTAGATGTAATCCCTACTGTAGAGGTTAAAGTAGCCGATTCTACGAATGATTCTTCTACTACATGATTGGCGGATGAGTCCCATCCAATCA
>VMHT01126962.1_pt1 | contig 12115 bp, 11 predicted proteins | sample 4693611 | NCBI WGS metagenome assembly VMHT01 (sample SAMN12280063, study PRJNA550983) | marine metagenome | isolation source: seawater sampled from same location over 5 years 0.02-0.2 micron viral filtrate | place: USA: collected off the coast of southern California halfway between the port... ...
ATTTTTCTCATCATAGTTGTTGAAATATTCTTATTTAAATATTCCTTTGAAGTTTTAATCAACAGCTGAGAAATACCATTACGTGTAATTGTATCACCTTTTAAATTTGTAAATAAAACATCTCCATTATTTTTTTTAGTGATTTTAATAAACATCCTTAAAATCTTTTCTAAATCCTTTGGAACATCTATTTTTTTTTCACCATATTTTTTATTTGTTTTATATTCATTCAAAACTAAAAACATCTTATTTTTTTCTTTTACTAAATAGTTTTCATTTTCTTTTTGTTTACTAGTTAATTTATTATATTCAGTTTTTGATATTATCTTCATTCCACTCATATCATTACGTGTTGGTAATCTTAACAAGAATGAAAATAAAGTATAACCAAGAAGTAAATTTAAATCATTACGATTAATATTTTCCTTTTTCTTTAATTTATCTCTTTTAATTTCATTTTCCATTTGACTTAACATCTTTTGTATTTCTGATATTTCAACAAAATTATTTTTCTGTTTTTCAGAGATTTTACCACTACTTTGGTCTTCAGCATATTGTTCATTTAATTTATCTCTAATTGACACATATTTCTCAATTAATTTATCTTGTTTTTTATCGTGATTCAATGCCATTAATAAAACAATTATACTATTATAAAAATTCCTTGCTGTGGTGAAATGTTTATCTTTTAATTTATCTACAACTTCATCCACATTTTTTAAGAAATCAAAACCATCAGTATCAAATAGTTTTTGTAATCTTCTTAATTGTGTTTCATATTGTTTAACCGTATTTGGTTTTAACTTTGGTCTTGATTTTGAAATATCTTCAGAAGGGTTTTTAGATTTTATACTCATTATTTATATGAATATAAAATAGATTTATTTTTTTAATTAAAAAAATTTAAATTTAAGCATTGTAAACTTCAAAATAACCATTATCTAATCTTGCTACACGAATGTATTCACAGAAACAACGAAGTAAATCAACAACTCTACCAGATGTTGGAACGTGACTTGTGATATGTAGTTCAATACCACGCTGACCAACACGACCATTTGTAAGACGAGTAGAAAGATTAAAGAAATGTCCTTCCAAACCAGTATCTTGCGGACGACCTTCATATGCGTTAGTAGTAACACCACCAGCAACAGTTCCACAATTACTAAATTCTTGTCGTGTAATGAAAGGAACACCTTCTGATTGCTGGAAGATAGAGAATATACGAGACATATTATCAACATCAGAAGTAAACTCAAATCTATCATTATAACGAAGATTGTATTTTATAGCACTTGCTACACCACTCGCATTTACAAATGGTGACATACTATTATTTTGACCCAAAATAGTAGTTTCATCTTGAGAATCAGCTGAAAATAATGAAATAACACGTGGAACCATTCTATTTGCCATACCAAGATTTCTTATTACTCCATTTGTTAACTGTGTTGGTGTCGTAGTATGTTCAACTAAACGATAATCAACAAATGTAAAGTTCATATCTTTACCACGACCCATCGCAAATCTGTCCATTTCATCACTAGAACCATAGAAGATATAATCAGCACAGAATTTAAGTTCATCACGAACAATTTCACACGCTACATTAGTAGTTTGACCAGACGCAATCTGAACACGCCGTTTAGCACTTGGTTCAAATGTAATTTCAATATTTATTGGTTCTTTGATTAAATATAGTGGTAACTGATTTACCTTAAGGAAAGGAAATAAATCAGATAAATCAATACTATATGATGGACATTCTTCTGGTTTACCAGTATCCATCTTCGCCCAAGAAGGTTGATTTAATCTATCATCAGATATATCGTATTCCATACCGTTATCTAAACCATATGAATCAGCAAAAACTTTAGAATCATTATTGTAGACAAATCCGTGATTCATAACACGTCCAGTTAAATACTGTTCACGCTCAAGATTAGTTTCATTAGTAAGTAGTGAAGATTTAACAGCGTGAAGTGATGCCCAAGAATCAATTTCATTGAGAGTTTTATTTCCAATTTTAAGAACTGCTTTTTTGATTACTTGACCAATACCAACGTGCGGTTGGAGAAAAACATTTGTCTGTCCTGCACCAGGCTTTAAAGCAATAAATAATTTACTATGAGAATGTAAGAAACCTTTATTTTGTAGAGTGAATCTCGCAAAACCATCAGTAGTTGTCGCCCCCTGTGAGAATACGACTGGTTCAAGTAAATCAGTTTCTAACTGCTGTGTGTAGTTAGCGGGAATCTGGTCAAGCATAAGAAAGTTTGGAATATCATCATCATCAGACATTTTAATTTTATAATGATTCTATTATAAAAAAAACAAAAAAAATTTAATCAAATAAAAAAGTATAGAAAAAAACCAATGATTACTCTGTAATACGATAAACATTCCAGTAAGTTTTATATCTTAAATCCATTATGAATTTATAACATATTACATCAATCTTATTATCAAAATATCTTTTATTTTTATTTTTGTAATATCTCCATTTATTATGAGATTTTATAAATTTTACGTTATTCATTCTCTACAATAAGAATTGATAATTATTTTTTAAATAATTTTACTGACGAAGTTGAACACCTTGTGGAGAATATAACAGCTGTGATTTAGACTTGATGAAAATATAAACACCAATTGGATTATCACTTTTTAAATCAGATTCAACAGATAAACCCCATTGTTCTTGAGAAAAGTCTTCACCACTTTCACCAATACCATATTTGACAGCAAGACCATAAACACCACCACCTTCAGCGATATTCAGATATGAATCTTCACCAGTAGCAGAAGTTGTCATATTATAGTTTCTGTTCATATTAACAGGAGATACGGAAAGACGTTCCATAGAATATTGAGAATCTGGTGAAATTGCTTCAACAAGAGTTTTAACAATCTGCGGGTCAACAACCTTTGAATCAGTATTTGTAGCATCTACGATATTGGTTACATAGTCAAAATCTGCTGGATATTTTGAACCGCCTTTGAGATACTGAACTCTACGAATTGGAGCAAGTGCTGTGAGACTTGAACCATCACCGCTGGGGAAAGTTGTTGCTTGTCCATCTTGAGTAAGAGTATTAATATTAGAAACGGGCATAAAGGTAACAAAAGCAGAAATAACATTCTGTAAAGCAAGTGAATACTGAATTTGAGCATTTGTGGAATTAATACTAGTATAAAGAGAAGTAATAGTATTAAAATCATAAGCACCTTCTGAACCACCAGCAGAACCAGATGGAATATCACTTACTTCACAAGTTAACTTGAGATTAGATAATTCATAATGAGCATCTCCAATACCAGCGGTAGAAGCATTAGTATTAAAAAGAACATTACTATCTGGTTGGAGTAAAAATTCTAACTGGACACCACCAAAAGCGTCTGGTCTTAAATCTACCTGCTGACCACTGGACATAAATCCAGATGGGACGTGAAATGAAAACTCATTTGTTTGAGACTTGTCAGTTGAAGCATTTTCCATAACTGCTTTACGGAAAGTAGTAGCGTTTGGATAAATTAAACACGCTTGTTGAAGATGTCCAATCTGGTCTTGTAAAGAACTGGTGCAGGAAAGGTATGAATTCATAAATTTTGAATAATGGCGAATATTTTCACATACCATTTTTGAACGATTTGCTCTAATAGTTAATGATTCAATAACATTATAAATTCCAAGACGATTATTCATAGTTACATTATCACCATTTGTTAAAGGTGTTGGTGTAGCAAGATTATCTTTAAAAGCGTTGAAATTACCAACAATACGAACTGTTGAAGGGTCTAATAAACCATCTTGAGCAGATACAGTAAACGATAGAACGGGGAAACCGTTCTTAAATGATATTTTTCCATCAGCTGGAATATTATCTGGACGAATCTCAATATAGCGGGAAGTCATATTTATAAATTAAACACTTATAAAAATTATCAATAATAAATTAATAAAAAATTTTAATGAACAATATAAAAACTCTTTATATCAATCTTGAATCAAGAAAAGATAGAAAAGAACATATTGAAAATATTTTACCAAAAGCAGAAAGAGTAATCGCTGTAAAAGATAAAGTTGGTTATATTGGTTGTGTAAAATCTCATATTAAATGTTTACAAATAGCAAAAATAAGAAGATATAATCAAGTAATTATTCTTGAAGATGATTTCAAATATAAAGATAATAGAACCCTTGAAAATATGATAATACCAGAAAAATATGATATGTTATTATTATCCAATTTAATTCGTGGCAAAGATACAGAATATTATGATGATAATTTTGATAGAGTTTTTAAAGCACAATGGACAAGTGGATATCTTATTCATCAAAAATTTTATCAAACTTTAATTAAAACATTTGAAGAATCATTAAAAAGATTACAAGTAAATTATTGTAGAGAAAATTATTTAGATATTTATTGGAATCGTATTTTTAAAGATAATTTAATCTTGAAACATAAAAAAATAATTGGTTCTCAATTAGAAGAAGATTTTAGTGATATACATAATAAAGTTATTAAGAGACAAAATTAACTACTGGACAACTTCAACAGAACCATCACTAATTACTAAACGACGAATATGGAAAACATAAGCATTGAATAGTTTTCCTTTGCTTGGAGCAGTAGATGTCTGATATTTGAGAATAACAGCAAGGTCTTTGCCCCTTAAATCAAGAACACCATTCTGACCACCAGCCGAGAAACCACGACCAAAGATGAAATTATTCATAAATTCACTGAAAGAACGGGGTTTAATTCCACTATTATCTAATGTTTTTTCTAATTCATATAGATGGAAAGCATCTAATGAATTCTTTGTTGCTATTTTTCTTGTAGAGATTTCACGAGACGGAACACGCTTACCATCAATAGTATACTGAATACTTGATAGTTCATCAACAATACCAGTGTAAGCAGAACGATTAGACGCTAAACAAGTATCAGCATCTGCTTTACTTGTAGTATTATCAACACTGAAATTAGTTCCTTGAATTACATAAGTTCCAGAACCAGAGATTAACTGTGCTGAAGTGTAAACCGTAGAATCTTGTGGAACAATCATTAATGCTTTTGCTCTGCTATTTTGAGCAAAAATCTGGAAAGTAGTTTGTCTATCAGTAGCAAGAATGCTGTGCTTATAATTAGTTGTAGATAAAATATCAAATTCAATTGCTCTTCCTTCACGAACTTTACTTAACATACCCGCTTCATACTGTGGGTCAAGCATTACTTGAGAAACAATTAAATTTACATTTGATATTTCATAACTAGCATCGTAAGATGTCGCATCAGCAACAGCAGTTGAATACATAACAAAATCTTCTGTTACATTTGTTCCAGTATTATTTCTTGAAGCAGTAGTTTTGACTTCAATAAGACCTTGTCCACCATTAGCAGTAGAAGAGAGATTAATTTCACTAATGGTTAATGTATCATTAAATGTAGATTTACTACCATTATTTTCTGCTAAACAGAAGTTGAAAGTTTCACCACACACAAATGGGAAACGAGCAACTCTATCAGCACCCGAAAGATTATTAGCATCATCAACATAGAAAGTATCTGAACCAGACCCATTAACCCAATCATCTGGTGTGCTTGAACCATTTAGAGAATGGAAGAATGGATTAAGTGGAGTTCTTACATCACGAAGGACTGAATCCAGCTGTTTGATAACATTTTCACTCTCATTTAAATCTAGTTCTATATAAATACCGTTGGTCATCATAACTGGGAAGATAGAAACCGAATCAGCAAAAATACCAGTGTGAAGGGGTAGTGTAATTTTAGCATTTAAGAAATCAGTATCACTGAAATTAGTAGTTTGATTGCCAGAAGTCTTTTTGAAAAAAGGATTAGTGATAGTATTTGCCATACCAGTTTTGCTTGTTCCCAATGTTCCACGATTATCTGGTTGATGAACAGCACAACCTTCTGTTAAAGCACGCATATTTTCAGTAGTTACGTCTTTATCATAATCATATTTTACTGCTACATAAGAAGCATAGTCAGAAATCTCTTCAAGAAGTTGACCACGAGAACCATCATAGATTCTAATATTTTTGATTAGTGTAGAAGTGCACTTATCTAACTGTAATCTGGTTGGAGTTCCACCAGAAGGTAGAGATAGTTTTACATTAAACTGGAGATAAGTTTCTCTACCATCCATAAATTTGGTAGACGGGTCTACAAAGATTTGAACCTTCTGACCAGGCGAATAAGATAAACCATTTTCAGAAGGGACAGAGATTTTCTTTTCACCAACACGGGCGGAGTCATCAGCAGACCAATAAGAACTCATTTTTATATAATTGACAATTATAAAAATAATAAAAAAAATAAAATTAAAAAAGTTATTTATTGAACTCTTCCAGTTGTAACAGTTTGAATATCTGGAATTGCCATTTGTTTTTCAGTTTGTTGCTGTTGTTCTGTTTTTAAATCATCTGCTTGTTTATCTTCATCTAATTTTTCACCAACTGTATCTGTAATACCAGATGCTAAATCAAGAACACCGCCAACAAGTTTAGCAGGTGGAAACACAGTTCCAACCATATCACCAATTGTTCCACCAATCTGTAAAAGATTGCCCGCTTTTTCCCAAGTATTATTTCCTTGAATACCACCAGATTTAATATCTTCATATAAATCAATACCACCAAGAGCAGCCGAACCAAGAACACCCGCTTTGCCAACTGCTTTACCGAGAGCAGTATCATCAACCAAATCTTCACCTTCTTTTGCTAGACCTTTTGCTACAGCATTATCAGAAGATTCAGCAACTTCTGAAACAGTTTCAGCATTATTAGCACCTTCAGATATTGGTTCTATTGATGGTTCAGTTGTAGATTCAACTGGTGCTGGTTCTTGACTTGGTAAAGTTCTACTTCTTCTTATACTTCCTTCAGTTGGATTTGTAGCATTTCTGGAAGCAACCCATTTATTATATTCATCAACTTTAGCAGGAATATCTTTTGCTGTCCATAGATTCGTTGCTTGTGTTTTAATCTCTTTAATTGTATCAGCTGTTTTTTCTTGTTCTCTAAGTCCTTGTATCTTATCAGCAATATCAGCATTATGTTGTTTTACTCTTTCATTGAAATCTCTGACCGCCTGCATTCTCGCATTACCCAGAGCGATAGCATTTCCATTAGTTCCATATAAATCCATTTTATAAAATTGATAATATTAAAATTTAAAAATTAAAAAAATCAATCAATTTCTAATTCTTCTGCTTCTTCACTATCTCTTGTTGGATAAATTTTTCTCTCGTGTCTAATATATGCTTCAGCTGGATTTTCAGATAGTTTTAAATATAAAAATGAATATCTATCTTTATGTGCTTCATCATATAATTTCATAAAATTATCTTGACCACCAACTAAATCACCATATTCTTCTGCTATCTTTTCTAACTCTTTTTGATTCTGTTGTTTACATATAATTACATCAGTAGCATTATTTCTAATCATACCAGATACAGCACGGAAACTTTGAACAGCAATAACATAAAAATCTATGTAATGTCTAAATCTAGTGCTAAAAAAACTTACTTGATTAGTTTTCTTAAAATCCTTTGTTAAAACATCATCCATTACAAGAGCATATGTTGGTCTATCTTCTTTGTTTTCATATTGTCCTTGACTCTTTTTAATATTCTCAATAATATTATCTTCATAATGGTCCATACAATCAAAATGTTTTGAAAGTATTTTACCCTTATTATCTGTGTGTAATGTTGTAGATACAAATTTAACTATATCAAATTTATCTTTATAGAAATCTGGATTACAAAAATAGTTCACAAGTAGATTGCTCTTACCACTTCTTACTGAACCAATAATTAAACATAGTGAAGGCATAGATGGTAAATTTTCGTGAATATCATCAAATTTTTCAGAAGGTTTTTCATCTTTTACCTTTAGAACTTTTGGTGCTGATTTAGACTTATGTGGCATTATAATACAATTATAATATATTTATTTTAAATTTTTTATTCACTAAAATACATAATTCTATCTTTTAATTTATCCATACTTTTTTTATGTAATTTTTCAAATTCATCACAGGGTAAATCAAATAAATCATCTAATTGATAGAGATAAAAATCAACCACTTCTTCTGAAAATCTTATATTGATATCATTCTGAATTTTTATACATTCCTTATTAGTTTTACCTTTTGTTTTTTCAATATATTCATTATGATAATCATCAACCTTTTTATTACAATTGTTAAAATAACCTTCAATACATTTATCTTTGTCTAAATAAGGTTTTTCAATTTCAATAACCATATCACGAAATACATCAATAACTTCTTGTTCTACTTCTTGTTCTACTGCTTGTTCTACTGCTTGTTCTACTGCTTGTTCCGCTTCTGATTCATCATCTGTGAAAATAACTTCTTCTTCTTCATCATCAGAAGTAATAAAATTTTTTTCATCTTCAATAATTGGTTGGTTGTTTTCTTCTCTTAATTTATCTGCTAAAAATCCAAATTCCCTTTCAACATTCATTACAGTATTAGCAAAAATGTCTTTTTTATCAACTATAATTGGTTTCTTTACATTTAATTGTTGTAGTATTTTTTCAGCATATTCAGCAATTACTTTTCTCTGTTTTAAAGGTAATTCATCAAGTATTTTATTTCCCCTTAATTTATCAATCTCTGCTTTGTATTCAGATAATGTTGGATATCCATTTTCTTTTAAAATTTCAGAAGGTGATTTTATTTTTTCACCTTTGGAGTGTGCGCTGGGCGCCGTGAAAATAACTTCTTCTTTTTCATCTTCAATAATTTCTTCTTCTTCATCATCAGATTCTTGATAATAAATAATTTTTGGTTTTACTGCTAATTGTGCTTTTAGTTCTTCATTTTCTTTCATTAGTTCATAAATAATTTTATCTTTTTCATTAATTGTAATTAATAATTTACTAACATCAATAGTTGTATTTTTTGGTTTTTTTAGTAATAAATCTCTTTGTTTATTTTTGTGAAATTCTATTTGTCTTAATCTCCATTGAATAAAAGCAGAATATTTTTTTGAATTTTTTGGTTTATCAACTAATACCATTTTTTTTAGTTGAGACTTAAATGAACGTCTCGCACCTTTTGATGGAAACTTAATTCCATCAACATATTCTGTAATCATTTTATCAAATTGTTTTTCAAAATCATAATCAGCATTTTTTACACATCTGATAGCATAATATGCTTCAATTTCTTCATCAAGAATATTTGGATGGTTTAGAGAATTTGGAATATGAATCATTTTGTTTTCTATACTTAACTTAATAAAATAATTTATCTTTAAATAGAGATGGCAATATTGACACGTGGTAGCAGCTGACACGGTCATTAAAATACGTCATATTATAGAGAGCAAATTAACAAAGAATAATTATATGTGTGTCAATTAATGCGACGTTTAATTTTATAGAAAAATAATTATTCTAAAAACAAACTAAATATTAAATCTTCTGGTATTCTATATCTTTCTAATTTATCTGTTTCATTATTAAGAGATTTATTTACATTTTTATAATCTTTATATTTTCTTCTTAATTCAGCTGTATTTACTCTTATGATTTCACCGTTGTCAATAACTGTTTTACTTGTTCCCATTCTTGCTTTATGTTTTTGTCTTAATGCTTTTGTATTACATAATACCTTCTTACCATCTATCATTTTATAACCATTACCCAATACTTTATTATGTTTTGAATCAATCATATTACCACAAGAACCACTTTTATCACAAATTAAATTATTCCATCCTTTTTTATTAGTCCATATTCTTGTGCGTTTTTCATATCCCCAATCTGAATACATACAATATGAAACATCATAAAAAGGTTTATCTTTCATAATATCTCTATTCTTTAATTTTCCAGTCTGTGGATTTTCAATAAACCAATATCTTGGATTAAAATATTCAATAATTTCAAATGCTTTTAAAACTAATTTATCTGCTTCAATCATATTATTTTCCATAGTTTCTTTTGTATAAATTACACCATCTTTTTTCTTTCTACCCAACCAACAAGACTGAAGATTACTATATTCTGTGCAGGGTGGTGATGCCCATATAATATCAAACTCATCTTTATCATATTGTTTATAATCAAAATCCATAATATCAATTTGATGAACGGCTGGTAAAAGTAAATCAACGCTAACAACTTCCCAGTCCAATTGCTTACATACTTTACCAATTGAACCAGTTCCAGAAAATAATTCTAATACTTTAATCATTTATATATGTTTATTTAAAATTTTTTTGTTTCTTCTAACTAACATTTCTCTTAATTTAACAGGATTTGATGGAATATATCTTGGTTCACCACCCATATTATAATGATTAAATTTTTTAATCCAATTACCATTTTTACCATACAAATGATAGATAAAATCATCACATTGCCAATCTGTAATCTGTGGTGGAAAAACCCAACCAAATATTTTATAATGTTTTTTATGTAATAAAAACTGTGTTGGAATAGAATTATTATTACTAAAACCAGCTGAATAACCAATATTATTATTCATTTTTAAACAATTAATAAATATTTTTAACCAGTTAATATCTGCATCAAATCTAATATCATCTCCACAGACTTGAAAATAATCAAAACCATCTTTAATACATTTATCTGCTAGAAAATTCCATATGTGAGTTGGTTTACCTTTAAAATTATCATCAAATGATAACCATTTCAAAGATATATTTTGATAATTTTTTGGTAATGAAATATTACTATATAATCTATCATCTTCGTCATAACCAATATAAACTGTAATATCATAAATAGTTGTTAAATTATTGATACTTGGTAAAAGTATTTGATTCAAGTAAGTTTCTCTAAAATTATTCCAATTGCGTTTATTACTGGTTGATGGAACAAGAAAAGCAATCTTTTCTTTATTATCATTTAATAAATCAGATTGTGGTAAAGTATTAATAAATTTACTAATTGAAACTTTATTATTATAATTAATTACAGATTTATTATTATTATTTGACATCTTATTGATGAAATTTAAAATATATGATAACTCTTCCCAAGATTTTAAGTGAACACTTTTACCATTTGGAACATTATATTTATCACCTTTTCTTTGATAATCATCAAAAAAATAATTTGGATTATGTGAAGGTGTTTTAGTTATCATTAATGAACCATCTTCTTGTTTTTCACATTCAGGAATAAATTCTACATAATCACAATCAAAACCAGCTGTATGAATATTATTATAATAATCAAGAGCATAAAATACTGCTGATGAACCGCTACACCAAGTTTTAACTAATTTAAAAATTGAATTATTATCTTTCATTAAATCTTCAATAAATATTATACTATTATCTTGTGCGACTTCGTCGTAATCAGACCATACATTTTTGATAGTATTACTCAATAAATATTTTTTACACTTTTTCTGTTTTATATATTCTTTGACTTCTAAATTCTTTTGACAAACAACAGTATCAACATTAACATAAATAGTTGGATGAATATTAATCTTATTCCAATATCTGAATGCGAGACAACAACCAATCCAATCACAATTAATTTTTCTGAAATCAAAACCTTGTAAAGATTTTCCATTTCCAAGAACTAAACAATCCATTAATTATAATTAATGAAAATATAAAAAAAAAAATAAAATAACTCAACCGTGTCAATAATTGGCACGCTTATTAAAATACTCTGATAAAACTTTCTATTCTATAAGGGTTATTTATATGACCGTGGCAATTAATGACACGGTGTGTCAATATTGACACGCTTTCAAAAAATATTACTTTTCTTCAATTGTGTAAACTTCAGATAATGATTCAATACTTATTGGATATGTAATGCGATACCATTTCTTCATTTTGCTTTTTGGTGTTTGTAAGTGAGACCACCAGAAATTCACACCATTGACGAAGGCGAGACTAGTTTTAGCACCTTTTCCACCTTTACGTTTTATCAAATATTTATAACATCTTTTACTATATATTTTGTTTTCATAAAAAATATAATTGTCATCTTCATAAATAATAATTTCTTCAGTCATTTATAGAAATAAATAAATTCTTTTTTAAATATTAA
>VMHT01051601.1_pt1 | contig 12114 bp, 13 predicted proteins | sample 4693611 | NCBI WGS metagenome assembly VMHT01 (sample SAMN12280063, study PRJNA550983) | marine metagenome | isolation source: seawater sampled from same location over 5 years 0.02-0.2 micron viral filtrate | place: USA: collected off the coast of southern California halfway between the port... ...
CAACTTTTCGTGTTACCAGTGGGAAATGGTATTGGGAAACTGTCTTTGAGTCTGTATCTGGGGCGGGTGGATTTATGTACGGCATTGGAAATGAACTATTAACTACCGATGCCAATCCTAATACTAATTATTCGGTTAACTACAATGGTATTAGTAGCGGTACGATTATACAAGACGGTACAACGGTAAACACAGGAACAGCATACACCGCTGGTGACGTAATGGGCTTGGCACTTGATATTGATGCAGGGACTGTCAAGTTTTATAAAAACAATACTTTGGTGTACACGGTCACTTCAATAACTGGAACAGAGTTTTACCCAATCCTTTCAGCAAGTGCCACAGGTGCAACTCATTCAGTAATTAATTTAGGTCAAGATGATAGTTTTGCTGGTAATAAAACACCTTCTAATGGCGCACAAGCTGCAGATGGCAATAGCTATGGCAGTTTCTACTACACACCACCTACAGGCTACCTTGCACTAGTAGATGACAACATTCCAAAAGAAGGTATAGCAAGTCCTGACTGGGTGTGGATTAAAGAGCGTTCAAGCACATCAGGACATGCTTTGCACGACTCAGTTCGTGGTGCTGGAAAGTATTTAGGTTCACATTCAACATCTGCAGAAGGTACTTCAACAACACAAGTTACGTCTTTTGATGCGAATGGGTTTACAACAGGTCCATCTGGTCAAACAAACGAATCAAGCCAAACCTATGCATCGTGGAACTGGAAAGCTGGCGGTATATCTCCTACACAAACATACGCAGTAACAGTTGCAGATGATAGTGGACAAAATAAATATAGATTTGATGGTAACACTACATTTGCTCCTACACTAAGTTTACAAGAAGGTGGCACATATACATTTGACCAATCAGATAGCAGTAACTCAGGACACCCGCTACGTTTTTCTACTACATCAGACGGAACTCATGGCAGTGGTTCAGAATATACAGTAGGTGTAACGACTTCAGGAACACCGGGTTCGTCTGGTGCAAAAACAGTTATAGCTCTTGCATACGGTGCGCCAACTTTGTACTATTATTGTAATGTACACAGCGGCATGGGTGGACAAGTTAACACTACAGACACACACGGGTCTACTAATTTAAAAGGTTCGATACAGTCGGTTGTATCGGCGTCAACCGATGCGGGGTTTAGTATAGTCACTTGGGATGCTTTAGGATCTTCAACGGGAACTGTAGGTCATGGCTTAACTGTTGCTCCTGACATAATTATAGCAAAAGCAAGAGACCACGGTACAAATTGGTTTGTGCAAGTGCCTGATGTTCTTGCTAACACTCATATGTTAAATCTTGAAACTACAGGTGCGGCTTATAATCCGGGTTATAATCACTTTAATGACACTGTTCCAACAGATAGTGTATTTAGTATTGGTGGGTATCTTGGTAATCACTCTGATATAGGTAATAGTGACACAGATAAAATAGCCTACTGTTTCCACAGCGTTGATGGCTATAGCAAGGTCGGCAGCTATGTCGGCAACGGGAGTACAGATGGCACGTTTGTCTTTCTAGGCTTCCGGCCCTCATTTCTCCTTACCAAAGAGTCCTCTTCAACATCAGGTTGGAATTTGCGTGATAGTGTAAGAAGTCCAGACAATCCTGTGAATGAAGTTTTGCAAGCTGATACGACGAGTTCTGAGATGACATCAAATTATAATGTAGACTTTCTTAGCAACGGGTTTAAATTGCGCACTAGCTTGAGTGACTCAAACACAAGTGGGCAAACCTACATCTACCTCGCCTTTGCCGAACAGCCATTTAAATTTGCTAATGCACGATAGGAGAATATAGAATGCCGTGGAAACATGGACTACAAACCTTAAAGCCGGGTAAAGAATGGCGGGATACTGACAATAGACTGCATCCAAAAACGTGGATGCGTTATTCTGATGCATCTAAAAAACGATACGGTATCGTATGGGAAAATCCACCTGCAGTTCAAGCACCCTATGACAATCGTTTCTACTGTGGGCGTAATCTTGATGGCACCTTGATACCACGTTCTCTTACTGACATCAATGAAGTCGATGACGATGACAATCCTATTTTGGATGAAGATGGCAATCAAGCTGTAACACCCGGACTAAAAACGATATGGGTTGCGCAAACAAAGCGCACAGCACATGATAAACTTTCAGTGCATGACTGGATGGTTACACGTAAAGCAGAAAAATCAACTGCAATACCCAGTTCAGTAACTACGTATAGAGATGCTGTTCGCACTAAATGCGGGGAGATAGAAACGGCTTTAAATGGTGCAGCAGACTTGGCAGCTTTTATGGCGTTGTTTGAAGATACACGAGACAGTGATGACAAGATAACTGCTGTAGCAAAAATTAATGATTGGCCTGACGAGATTTAATCATGGAAATATCTAGCATCATGTTTTGGAATGTCATCCTTACGCTGGTCATAGCACCTGCGTTCTGGATGTTTAGGTCAATGATGGCAGAAGTAAAACGCATAGACATATTATTAAACAGAACACGTGAAGATTATGCAACAAAGAACGAACTGAGGGATGATATGGCAAGAGTTATGGAAGCGTTGCACCGTGTTGAAGATAAATTAGATAGAGCATTACAAAAGGACTAAACAATGGCGATGTTTAAAGCATTTAAACCTAGTGGCATGGAGAAGATAGCACGGTCTATGGGCTATCAAGGTAATATGCAGGGATTCCAAGACTTCCTTGCGCAAGACCCCATGAAACAACAAAAGATGAATGACTATACAAACAAAGCTATGCAGATGGCTAAAGGTGGTGCTGTTAAAAAGATGCAGACGGGTGGTGCAGTATCGTCAGGTGGGCCGGGTATCGCTCAAGAAACAGTTAAACGTATGTATGATTCTACATTACCAACAGGTGGTGTCACTACTCCTCAACTAACACCGTTTGATACTGGGCAAGAGTTGCAGCCCGGAACAGGCACAGTTACTGGACAAGTCGGTGTAGGAACTAACTTAGCAACAGCATATACAGCAGGTATGCAACAGCCTACACAAGCTAACCTGATGCAAGCAGATACCGCTTCTGCTAATGTGGATGCTGCTGTGTCTGCTACACAAGCTGCGCAGTCAAATCCAAGTGATCCTCGTGCGCAAGTTACTGCGGCACAACAAACAACATCTTCTGTAGGTAATTTACAAGCAGCACAGGGTAACGCAATCCTTATTAACAATCCTGTACAGCGTCAGATACAGCAGGGTGAACTGATTAGTGGTACAGGTGTTGATGCTACTAAAGCTGCACAGGTAACTGCACAGACAGATGCTGCTGCTGCACAGGCTAATCCGTCTGCACAAACTATGGTAGCTACACAGCTTGACGGTTTGATGCAACAGTTCCAAGGCGGTGCTACACCAGCATGGGCTGCAGGGGCTATGAGGGCTGCTACATCGGCTATGGCTTCTCGTGGGCTAGGTGCATCATCCATTGCTGGTCAGGCGGTTGTACAGGCTGCTATGGAGTCTGCAATGCCTATTGCAATGGCAGATGCACAGACGGTAGCCAAGTTTGAATCACAAAACTTATCTAATAGACAGCAGTCAGCCATGCTTGCCGCAGAGCAACGTGCTAGGTTCATGGGTCAGGAGTTTGACCAGACATTCCAAATGAAGGTAATGAACGCTAGTAAGATTAGTGACATTGCCAACCAGAACTTTACAGCAGAGCAGCAGGTACAGCTAGAGAACTCACGTGCTGCTAATACAATGAACTTGCAGAACTTGTCTAACTCACAGGCTCTTGTGATGGCAGAAGCCTCTGCACTAGCACAGTTAGATACAGCTAATCTAAGTAATCGTCAGCAAGCAGCAGTACAGAATGCACAAAACTTTCTGCAGGTTGATATGGCTAACTTGTCTAATCAGCAGCAAACTGAACTGTTCAAAGCACAGCAGCGTGTACAGGCAATGTTTACAGATCAAGCTGCAGAGAATGCTGCAAGACAGTTCAACGCTAGTTCACAGAATCAAGTTGACCAGTTCTTTGCGAGTCTTGCATCTCAAACTTCACAGTTTAATGCAACACAACAAAATGCACAGTCACAGTTTAATGCAGGTCAAGCAAATACCATTGAGCGTTTTAATGCTGAGTTAAATAATCAGCGTGACCAGTTCAATGCGCAGAACCAGCTTGTAATTGCGCAAAGCAATGCACAGTGGCGTAGGCAGATTGCCACAGCAGATACTGCAGCCATTAATCGTGCCAACGAACTTAACGCTTCAGCAGTGCTGGATATTAGTAAGCAAGCATACAGCAACTTATGGAACTACTATTCAGATACGATGGAGTGGGCATGGACATCTGCTGAAAATCAGATAGACCGTGTTAATGCTTTGGCTATTGCAGAACTAGATGCTAAAACACGTAGTACAATTGCTAATGAGCAGTCATCGGGTGCAGCAGGTAATGCTATCGGTAGCTTAATTGGAACACTAGGCAGCGCATGGATTTTGTCAGGATGTTGGGTTGCACGTGAAGTGTATGGCAAACAGAATGTACAGTGGTTTATCTTCCGTACATGGTTACAGTATGATGCACCTAAGTGGTTTAAAAAATTATACATGACACACGGTGAAAATTATGCTAAACTAATAGCTAAAGTACCGCCATTAAAATGGGCAACTAAAAAACTTATGGATATGGTAGTAGAAAAGAAGAAGGAGAAGCATAATGTCTCGTGCGCTTACTGATATAGTTAAAGCATATTACAATATGGATATTGAAAATATGCCTAGCGATAAGCCTGAAAAACCTACAGGTGGATTGCTGGCTAAAACAACAATGAATAATAAGATGCAAGGTGGTTTAGACTTATCTAATCCAGCAGTTCGTGTAGCAAAACAAATGCAAGTTATACGTAAACACAGGGATGAAATTAAAAATGGCTGAAGAACTATTTGATGCTCCTATTCCCGGTATGTCTTTAACACATGAGTTAGGGGCAAGACCTTGGCAACAACCATCACAGTTTTCTACTGTAGATGAAGCCATTGAATATTATATGGCAAGCATGACAACAGAAGAGTTTATGGAACAGATTATTGATGTACTAGAAATGGGTGTACCTGTAACATCTATTGCAAATAGTATGCAGCTATCTAGCGTCATGGAAGGTAAGCATACGGTTGATGTAGGTATGTTGGTTGTGCCATTGCTTATGGAACTCATTATGATGTTAGGCGATAGTGCTGGCATTGAATATGAAACAGGCTTACAAAATCCAAATAAAAAACCATTACGAGATACACAACTAGCTAAGTTTGCTTTAAAGTACAAGAAAACTTTATCTGGAATAGATGTAGAAGAAATGGTTGATACTCCAGAAGAAGAACTTGAAGATCAGCCCACAGGCTTAATGGCACGGAGAAAATAATGGGATTGTTTAGCGGTAGTTTTGGAACAGGATTAATAACAGGTTTAGCAACAAGCGTTGATAAATCTTTAAAAAATGCTATGGATAAACGTGATGAAGAAATGAGTTCTGCACGTAAATTTTGGCAACAACGACAGGCGCAAAAGCTAGACCAAAAAGAAGCGTATGACGCACGTTCAGAAAAAGCACTTAGGCGTATGATTCAAGAAGCAGGTGATGATGTTGAACTAGGACTTGCTGCTTTTAATGCAGCAGGTGGTGATGCTGATTCTGTTGAAACATTAATTAAACGCATTGACGAAACACGTGCAAATAAAGGAACATATAATCTTTTAGATTCTCTTAAAGATGCAGATGGAAATGCATTAAAACCGGGTGGTGTCTCAATAAATCTGGATACTGCGCTTAAATCAGTTCGTCAAGAACTGTCTGGCGTAGACGCAAGCAACATTAGTATTGTTGATCCATTAGCAAACATAGGACTGGGATTAAAAGGCGGTGCTGCACAAGCTGCTGCTGATAGTGTTAATGCAATGATACCACCAGAAACCGTAGAAAGAATAACAGGCATACCTGCAGCTACTCTTGATATGTCTAATATGCTTGAAGCAGAAAAGTATGCGCAGAATCAAGAGTTAATTGCCAAGCAGCTTACTCCTACACTAGCTGAAGCTAACGCAGGTATTGTGCAAAAGATCATGGCACTTGACCCTACGTCTCCAACTTATGCTGAAGATTCTGCTAAACTAGGACAACAGCACGAAACAATTTTAACAGCAATGAACCAAGAAGCAATGGCTAAAGATACAGGCGGTGCTGGTGGATTAACTGTTACTGGATTAAATAGTATATACCAAAATCAAATGACTGCTTACTTAGCGGCAAAAGGAATTAATACAAAAGAACAATCATATGTGGACAGGGAAACTGGTGCTGTAGTTTATGGAGATGGCAAAGGATTTATTAAAGAATCAGCTTTTCATGCTAAAACATTTAACACTTCATTTATCGACACTATACAGAAACCTGATGGCTCTTTTGGACCAGCCGCTTCTACCTTGATAGGCAGTAATGTCAGCCTACAGTCTATTGCCAGTGGTATGTCAGCAGCAGATGGTGCTACGACAGACGCATCCCTATCAACGGGTGATGCACCCGAAGTGCCTACTATTGATTGGAAACAAAAAAGTGCCGTTGTTGCTGACCCTGCTGGATTTACAGACCATATATATGAACAAAGACCAGATGTATCATTTCAAAAATTATTTGATACTTTACTTTCTTCAGGTGTGAGTCTAGAAATAGCACAACAACAGTCTCTTAGAGTAAAAGCATTACAAGACGCTGCGAAAGAAGCTGCAGCCAATGCTCCTAGACTAGATGAGAATGGTGAGATTGTTTACGGGACTGGTGACACTAGCAATTTCAGAAGAAAAAGAAGAAGAAGTTCAAACCATAATCCTGACGGAACACCTAAATAATGGAAAAGGAATTTAATCCATTAGAAGAACTTCTAGGTACGGAGCCAAAAGAAGTTGACGCTATTGAATCAAATTCTATTTCTGATGACTATAATCCTTTAGAAGAATTATTGGGATCTAATTCAGAAGAAAAAGAAGAAGAAGTTCAAAGACAAACCATTAAAGAAGAGTCAGTAGCGGAAGAAGAAGAAGCTAAGTACAATCCGTTAGAAGAGTTACTTAGTTACGACGACTCTGTATCCCCCGACATAGATGACCCTACTGAATACGACCTTGATGTAGAGAAATCTTTTGATGAGTTTGCTGCTGATGAAGGTTATATAGAAAGCATTAAAGAATATGCTGCGTCACGCTATGGTGAAAGTGGCATAGACCTGTTAAAAGATAAATCTAATCAAGAAATATTAGAGTTGTTTTTAACAGAGGTTCGTGCCTTTGAAACTAACAGTATTAATTTATCCAGCATGGTTGATTATATGCGTGGTGCTAGTGACGAAGACAAACAAAACTTTGGTTACATATATAGTCAGCTAGAAAAAATGCCCGGTTTTCTATCTGAGGGCGGCGGCTCTGCAATGAGTGCCATAGCTGACTACGTTGGATTTTTCGTGTCCGACCCCATAAACCTTATTGGCTTTGGTGCTGGTAGGGTTGCAACTGCTGGTGCAAAGCAAGCAATACTTCAAACTTTTAAAACACAAGGAAAGCAAGCTGCTATAGAACAGGCAGGTAAACTATCTTTACAGGCTGCTAAGAAACCTCTTGCTGTTGAGATGACTGCTGACTTAGCATTAGGTACTGTAGAAGACCTTGGTAGACAGACCATAGAAAAAGAAGCAGGTATGCGTGACGATGTTAGTGCTGTAGAAGCTGGTATTGTAGGTGGATTAACTTCAGTATTAGGTGGTGTTGCTACTCTTGCAGGTACTGCTATAGGAGTTAAGAAGAGTGCTAAAGAACTAATAGAAGAAGTAGAGACAGCCAGTACAAAATTAGCTGAACGTGCAGCAAGAAACGAAACAAAAGACATACAGGATACAGGCTATAGTTTTGATGCTGTGAATGGTAGAGAAATACTAGAAGGTATTGACCTAGAGACAAGAACAACTGCCAAAGGCGCATCATTAACACAAGCAGAACTACAGGTTGAAATTACAAAACGTATTACTAAAGTTGCCACAGAGGTAATTGGTGATATGGTAGCGCAAAATAAAATACCTGTTGGCTTACAGGAAATGATAGACAATGGTGCTAGAGCATCTGACGTTGCCCGTGTAGTTCTTAGTGGAGAAAACATAGATAGTACAATACTTGATGGTGCTATAGCACGTGCAGGTATGTCTGTTAAGGACTTCTTAGATGTAAGTGGTGTAAGCCTTAGTGATGCTGCAAAAACTATGCAGTCATACAGCGAAATAGGTAAATTACTAAATCGTGTTAATGAACTAGACCCAAAATTAGCTAAAGAATTAAATGATTCTTTTGGTACGGACGATGCTGCTGCAGGTATCTTATCAAAAGGACACGATTTTATGATGCGGCTAGACAGAGAACGCCGTGCCTTTATGGTATCACAGATAGCTACAACCGCACGTAATATAGCAACAGCAGGTATGAGATTCACTATGGAATCTGGTGCCAACTTTATTGAGTCAAGTTTATATCACCTTGGTAAATCTGGTAGTGCTATCTTACGTGGAGAAGCAAGCATAGAAGGAGCAAGAACAGGACTTAAAGAAATAGCTAACGATACCTTTGGGGCTATGGCATATCTGATGGATGCAGGTGGGTCAAGACAGCTTACAGAACACCTACTAAAACATAATCCACGTCTAGCACGTATTATGGACAGGACATTACAGGAAGTAGATGTAGACCAAAGCCTTTCATGGATGGCTAGAAAAGTAAATACCCTTAACATGATACAGGATGGGTACTTTAGACGTGCTATATTCAACGAGACAGTAAACAAAGAGTTACGCCGCATCGGTATGAATGCTGATGATTTTGTAGCCAGTGGTAGGGCTTTACCTTCAGATGTATTGCAAAGAGGTGTCGATGAGGCGTTGTCGTTTACCTTCGCTCGTATGCCAAAAGTCGGAGGTGACAGGGCGGGAGACACTATCGGTCATTACTTTGTGAAGATGAATGAGGCATTAGGACCAATACCCGGAGCAATCGGTGTGCCATTAGGTACGGGTGCATTTCCATTTGCTAGATTCATGGTTAATGCAATGCAATTCAACCTTGCATACAGTCCTCTTAGTGCCGTAGGCGCAATAACAAACGGCTCAAAGGGGATGTTTAATAAGTATGTAAAGGGTTTGACTGATGCTAAAACAGAAAAGCAGCTAAGAAAAGCTAGAGAACAATTTGGTCAGGCTACCGTGGGTACGGCTGCTCTGTTTGCCGCTATTAAACATCGGGAAGAGAATCAAGATACCGAATGGTATGAAGTGTATGACAATGAGGGAAGAACCATAGATACACGACCATTCTTCCCTATATCTCCTTACCTAGCTGTGGCTGACTTTATAGTCAAGATGAAGAATGATGAACTGGATGAGGCTGGTATAAAGCAGGTTATGGAAGGTGTAACTGGCGCACAATTACGTGCAGGTGCTAGTGCTTACATGATTGATTCATTCTTTGAGAACTTAACAGATGTTGTTGGTGAGGATGGTACGGATATTAAAGCAGAAAAGTTTGCTGAATACATGGGGGGCTACATAGGCGAGTTAGTAGGGGCGTTTACTACACCATTAAAGCTAGTCAACGATGTCATGGCACAGTTTGATGCTGATGCTGCTATAGTTAGAGATGCTAGACAGGTTGAAGGCACGGGTGCTACAGCCAGAGGAGTGGATGCATTTGAGAAGGCAGCGTTCCGTAGTGTACCCGGACTAGCACAAACATTACCTGAGAAAGAAAGCCCAACGCAAGAAGACCCAATGCGTATGCAAAGTTCATTGTTAGGACAGCTTACTGGTGTAAGACCAAAGGCTCGTAGAACAGAGGTGCAAAAAGAACTCATTGATTTAGGATATGCTGATTACGAGGTGGTGCCAAGCACAGGCGATAAGGCTGCTGATGCTTTTGTAAAAAGAGCAATGGGTAAGTTCGTAGAAGAAAATCTATCAAGAGAAATAGAACAACCATCTTATCAACGACTAAGTGTTCGTAAAAAGAAAGCGGCTATGCGTAATAAGCTAAAGAGGTATAGAGATATAGCTAAGAAAGTCGGAGAAGCAGATGCTTCATTAGAAGCCCGTAAAGAGGGTGAAGCATTTACTCCGTTTGACCGTGCGCAGTGGGCTAAGTTAAGTACTAACGCACGTAAACTAGCTGATGAATATTATATGGAACGCTACGGCATGACAGTCATGGAAAAACAAGAACAAGAACCCACTAGAAATCACTTCCTAGCGGGTAAAAAGATAGGTCAACAACTCAGTAGAGTTATGAAGTAATCTTAACGATTATCCCCATCACCTTGTAGACGATTCCTAGCCTTCCTATCAGCCAGTTTGTCCAAGTTGTCTTCCATGATTCTACCAAGATTCATATCCACTTCTTTTGCAAGCATGGCGCAATACCACAACACATCACCTAACTCATGGCCTATAGCGTTTAACTTAGCATGATAATCTTCCCTATCTGCACCATCACGTATTAGCTTCTTTACTTTGTTAGCAATCTCACCAGCCTCACCAGCAAGCCCAAGAGTTAGATACTCAAGGGCTTTTTCTTTAGGAAAGATAGCAGTCTCTGCTGCCTTACGCTGGTATTCTGTTGCTGTAATGTCACTCATATATCGCTCCTTCATCCATTGTTTAGCTTCTTGCTCTAGCTTCATTTGTTTGTACCTTGTCTAGCTGCTCATAGTAGGCATCGTTCCAACCACGCTGCCACTCACGGGCTTGCATAGTATTAGGATCAATGTTAGGGCGATTCTCTTCAAAGATTTGATGCTTACCCTTTTTAATCATCCTACCGCCACGTTTAAACGCATCATAGCCCCACTGGTATTGAATACGCAGTGGAGCATCATACTTAGTTAATCCATTACGCCGCATCTACTAACTCCTTTTTGAACTCGTTAAACAGTGTCTTCGTTTGATGATTGAATATCTTGATAGCTTTTACATTATCAATCTTAAACCATTCACCCTTACGTTCATCGGCAAAGTGCTGGAATATCTTATGCATCTCAGCTTCTTTACTGTGTCTGTTGTCTGTCTCAAGACGGGCGATGATACGGTAGTCACGGAATGGTGAGGATGTTTGGTATCCGTTACAACGATCATCAGCATTGACTGCCTTACCTACCTTTACCCATCCTAGCCATGCGTCATTGACAATGGCGTACACTTCCCCTTCCTTCGTAGATTCAATCTGCTCATGTGACCATGCGTCATCAAGCGACTTGTATCTACCTGCTTTCCAAAGAGGATGCTTACGTGGTATGTACTTGCCATTGACCCACATACGCCGTGAGTTCTTAGTCTGGTACTGCTCTAATCTTTCTCGCTTACCATCACTAGGAATGTACCACCACTCACCATCTTCATAAATAGTTTTAGCTGTTGTCAGTACGCTTTTCGTCATTGGATTTTTCCTCATCTGTTTTAGGGAAGTATTTAACAAGCATTTCTAGCTTGTCGTGGTAGTTAGCAATCTCTTCAAGTTCATCTTCTATTGCAGTTTGAATATCCTGATGCTCACCAATACCCACAGGATGTGTGAGTAAGATTTCTACATTAGCTTTGTGTTTGTTTATGTGACCTACTAAATGCGAAGTCTGTGCATCAATTAGCATGTTTCTCATCTTGCTTCTCCTTCTCTTTTTGTTTCAACCATTCTTCTTTACTTGGGTGATGAGCAGGTGGGTTATGTTGTACCCACCCGTCACCTTTTTTCCATACTACACTCATGCCGCAGCAATGTCAACTATTTCGCAGACACCTGCAGTACATGCTAACTCACGTCCACCTGATGTAGTATCTTCCTTCTCAAACTCTTGAAGCAAAGACCAGTCTACATTCTTTGGCATCTTTGTCAAGAACTTTTTGTATGCATCTTTATCTATATCCTGATAAGGTGCTTGCTGATATGTATGCTCACTAAACGGTAGGAAGCTGATACCAGACACCTCATCAAAGTGTTTGTACACCCAAGCACCTACGTCCATCCATTCATTCTCCTTAACAGAGATAGTTACA
>VMHT01085237.1_pt1 | contig 12113 bp, 13 predicted proteins | sample 4693611 | NCBI WGS metagenome assembly VMHT01 (sample SAMN12280063, study PRJNA550983) | marine metagenome | isolation source: seawater sampled from same location over 5 years 0.02-0.2 micron viral filtrate | place: USA: collected off the coast of southern California halfway between the port... ...
GGATATAGTTGAGAAATAGGTTGAGGGAACTTAAAGTTCTTAAAATTATTTCCAATACCAGGACCTTGTGGGAATGGAGAAATATTACCACGAACACAAGTTAAGTAGTATATACCATCTTGTTGATTGTAAATACGATCTTGAATTGTGTCAATATCAAAAATATAGAACGTATCTTCAATTTCTGGAACATCAGTGACAGAGAAAATACGATACTGCCCTGTGCCAATTTCAATAATATCTCCAGGAACTGCAGTATATAAAGCTGCTCTTTTTGTTGAATAAAGATAATCATCTCTAGAAGACTTACTATCTCCATCAGCATCACCAACACTATCAGGTTTTTGTAGAAGATCCGCGAATACACTTTCTTGCTGAAATCTTGTATTGGTAAATTGACTATAATCTAATTTTCCAGTAACATTTCTTAGAACTAAGTAATAATCTGTTGTATTTGTATCTATTACATTGCTTACAACATTATGAAGATATGCAGTACCAGAGCAATATCCAGTCCAAGAAATTTCGGATGATGAAGTATCAGCAGTGCTATCCAAAGCAAAATTGCCACCTTGTGGTGCAGTAACTTTAACAACGGTAAAAGTTTTACCTCTTAGTGCTTCATTATTGGTATCATGATCAAATACTGTAAGTTCTAAATCATTATCAACAACTTTACCCGATTGAATTGTAAATGAGAATTTATTATCTTGATTACTTGCAAGAGCAGTTGTATTTAAAACAATGGGGTTTTCATATGGGTCATAATTAGAATTACCAGTACCAATATTACTTAGTAAACTAGTTGTATCATTAGTATTGATGCCCTCAATTGATTTTAATAATAATTTCTGTGCAACGAGATTACGTTTCTCGTCAGTTCTCATCTTAATAACAAAACCATTAAGAGGATCACGTACAGATTGCAAATACTTTGGTATTACATATCTAAGTCTATAAACACGATCCTCTTTTGCTCTATCATCAGTAATACGATTGTACCATGAATCAGAAGTAATTTGCTGACCAGATGCATCATTAAAATCTGATTGATGTAATCTATACAGAATAGAATTTGTGTTAGGAGTAGTTCCACTACTCTCATCTATCACGTTAAGATACCAATTACCAGTTGTTCCTATAGAAGGATTAAATTTTACGGGAGACTCATTTTTGTTAGAATAAACAAAGAAATTAGATCCAGTATCATTTTGGAATGAAATAGCACCAACACCATTTCTTGCATCTGCAGCAGAATTATAAATCGTAAATTTATTTTGTTTTTCCCCAACCGTTGTTGTTTTTACATATTTTGCATAAAATTCGGTGCTACCATTAATAGGAGATCCACCAGATATTGTTGGTAAAGTATCACCTCTAAAAAATACTTTTTGGACTACATCATCTGTAGCAGGATCATGGAAGTGGTGTGATACATTTGTTTGTAAAATTTCAGGTCCACCATCTCCAGTGGCTTCACACTGATACTTGTGGAGATCATACTTGTCATCTAAAACAAATTGATAGATATCAATTTCTACATTAGAATCAATAGTTTCTGTTTCAGGAGAATATATGTAGTTACCAGCATATGCATTTTCTCTACTAGTTGCAAGTAAAAGTTTAGTAGTTGCAGTTTTTGAAAAAGAAGAGGTTGACGAATAATCATATGGTTGAGTAAATCTACCAGGAGCAATTACGTAATATTTTCGGTTTGAACTAAATCCAGATGGCAATCTAATAAGTCTCTTGTCAGGGTTTGTTCCTGCTTTTGCTCTTGGAACAAGTTTGACTGCCGTGCCAGTTTCAAATTTATGTGGATTTGATGTGCCACCACCAGTATTTACAGTAAATGCTGTTGCTCTTTGCGAAAGTGCAGCAATATTTACTTTAGTTTCTCTTCTAGTAATACTGGCAGATCCATTATTGAAAATTTCGATAATATTATCAAAATAACTTCTGAGCAAGTTTGCAATATTGGCACATTCAGGAGTTGAATTGCTTGGATCGTTTGTAATTGTATCATCAGAAACAGGAGCAACTGTAGTGTCATAATTACCTTCAACTAAATCAAATGTTAGATTTACAGTGCCACCAGCAGTTGGATCTGCAGATATAGTAATTTGAGTTGCATTTGGAATATCAGTAATTTCAGTATTAGTTGGTATACCAGTTCCAGTAATAACCATACCGTTAACTAAACCAGTTGTGTCGCCAACTGTAATAGTACGATTACCACTTACAACAATACAACCATTAATAGTATAATCCCAGTTACGCATTGCTGCAATAACAAGTTCTTCTACATAGCGATATGTCTCAATAGTTTCAGTTAATTCATTATCAATATAATCTAATGAAGCACCAACATAATATGATTCTGCTGCTTGAATAACATTAATATTTGATGTGTCAGAATAATCACCATCAGGATATGTTGCTGAGATAGTACTCGCATTAAGAGTTAATCTTAAATCAGAAACTACAGCATCAAGAATGTAACCAATATCTCTCTTACATTTCTCAATAGTAATACCTTCTTTTGTCAATAAAGCAGGATGCTTATCAGTAATATATCCATACGCTTCATTCATGATAAACTGCTTGTTATCAATTATTCTATTAGCAGCATCTTGTGCTCTACTATCTAATACGTTAGATAGACTAGCAGGACTAAAGAAACTTAACGCTGCAGAATATTTTTTAAATCCTGATGGAGATAATTCAGATCTATATTGATTATTACCACCAAGTTTCACATAAATTTTTTCTTCACTTCTAGAACCAATTCTAAATCCTGAAACAGTAGTTGCTGGAATATTGTTTGGATCTAATGCTGCTTCACTACCAAGATATACTTTAGTATGATTTGATGCATCATTAGAGTTTAAAATATCTAAACTATAATATTGTACTTTTTCTGTTACACTAGTATCAATTACTTTTGGTGGGATAATATCAGTAATATATCCACCTTTATCTTGGTTAAATGCATAACCTTTATGACCAATCGCATGAAGACTCGTGTTACCAAAGTTAGAGTTTGAGTTCGTGATACTCATGTCTCCACCACTTTCCATTAGGAAGTGGTCAAAGAAACCAACAGCAAAGACCGAGACACACTGAATGAAGGAATCATCTGAAGCACGAATATGGAAGTTTTTCCAATCATCCTTCCAATATGCATCACCCTTAGTATGATAAGGAACTGTTGCAAATGCATCAGTTAATGATGCTTGATTCCAAGTGTTAGTAAATCTATCATAACGAATAAATGCTCTATCGTCTTTCTGAAGGCTAACTCCCGTATATTGAGCTACGACCATGCTACGGAATCCAGTCGCCTTAGATCCATTAGCCCACATACCACACTGACCCCAGGTGGACCTGATGGAGCAGTTAAAGACATAAGGAGATGCAGATTCAACAGAGTCAATCTCTGCCAGCGCAATTGCACCAGAACCTAATGTAGTTTGTGTATACTCTAGATCTGTTGTTAATCCGATAGAAGCAGCATTATTACCAAATGTATAAGTAAATACTCTGCTATCAGTGGTAGAAATATAGATCTTCTGAGATCCATTTAATTCCTCATCTAATCCTGTATTTAAAACTGCAACATACTGACCATCAAAGTAACCATGATCAATTTTTGTTGTTACAGTTACTACACTTGTACTAGCTCCTGCATTATCAGTAACTTTAATACTCTGAATACTTCTACTATCAGATAGAGGACCAACAATTCTGTTTTCCTGAACAAGATTGTCAAGTTCTCCGTCATCATCAATTGTTGGTTGATATTCTTGAAATGCAGAACCAATTTTTTTATAATATAAATCTAATTCATTATTATCTGCATACTCCATGATGCAGATTTTATGGTGAGAAAATTCTGGAGTTTTTTTGCTATTTACAGTATCAATTGGTTGAGTATATACCTTACCAACATTAGTGGTAATATCAAATAATGGAGAGTTAGATGATAAATCGCCATCCTTAATAGTAAATTGCCATAGATAACAACCACCAGTTAGATTAAAGATTGATGTTCTTCCTACTTCACCATCAACTGGATCTGGAACATACAAAGGTCTAATGATAGTACGACGAAGATCGTAACCAATTAGTGAGCAACCTCTAGGAACAATAACACCACCAGTTGTTGCATTAAATTTGTAAAGTGCGTTATTAGGATCTGATAGATCTACGATAGATTTATCATTCCACTCATTATCACTTTGATTGAATCCAAATACAGGTAACTCATCAGTATTTGGTGCTGCAGTTCTCGTAATGCCAGTAAGATTGCCATTAGGAGATGCATCAGTTCCTACTGCTTGAATTAATGTAGAGAATAAAACTGTAATTGCAGATGCAACATTACTACAATAGGGAGTACTACCATCGATAGTAATAGTAGAATCCGTAATTTGAGATAATCCATGAGAACCTGAAACAGTAACAGTCTCATTCTTCATTACCTGAATGGCAATATCTCTAGCTGCTTCAAATACCTCTACAGTTTCATCTTCCTCACCTTGAACATGAGCACCAGTTACATATAAATTTGCAGCATCATATACCTTGTCATTTCCGCCATACTTAAGGTTATATACTACTGCATCAATAATATCCTCAACATCATCTACGCAGTTTTGAGTGCCGCCAGAAACATTAAATCCAGAATTATTATTAAGCATTCTGTCTACTGCTTCCTTAGCAATAAACGTTTTGTTTTGCGTAATTAATTCCGATGCATCAAAAAATCTATCGGATTGACCAGTAGAAGAACCTGCACCAACAGTAACCAATCCAGGACGATTGTCAATATAATGGTTACCAGGCATCAGCATTATGCTGAACTGGTCAAATCTATCGTTTCCAGATCCAGGAACATATGAGAATCGTGAAACCTCAATAAATGCTCTCTGAATAGTTTTGAAAGGTCTTAATGGACTGTTTCCTCTGTTATCAAGTTCATCTGTCGCATTAAAATCATCAGGAGAAACATAAAGATACTTACCTGTTTTACTTGAATACAGATTATCAAGTCTTGTAAGAGCCATAACTACCAGAACCCTAAAATTATCTTATCTCAGAGTATTTATACACCACATATTGCTCAAATAAAAACTCCCCCACCTGGACTCGAACCAGGGACAGGGTGATTAACAGTCACCTGCTCTACCAACTGAGCTATAGAGGATTGAGTAGGGTCCGAAGACCCCGTGTATTTAAAAAAACTTGGTATCAGCAATATTTCCTAGTGCTGGTTTCATCAAAGGATTTGAACTCGCAAGGAACTCATTCCAAGCACTACTACCAGATCCTTCAAATGGAATAGCAGTTTTTTGTGTTCCTTTGAATTTCAATCGCTTGATACGACAGAAATCATTATAAAGGAATACAAAACGAGCAATAGCAGGTTCATTGCCCTTGTAAACACCATTACCCCGAACGATATCAGATTGCTGCAAGTTTTTTGCATCAGGATCAAGACCCGTTACTTCATGAGCAGGACCATACTCGGTAAAGTACCACTTCATCATTGCAGAGAATGAATCAACACCATTCTTGTTATCTACATCATCAATGTAAAAGTGGAAGCTCTTCAAGAACAAAGCGCCTGCTACAGTAGCATTACCTTGAACATCTGTAGCACATTCCCACTTAGTAAATGCAGCAAGATACTTACTAGTGTATTCACGACCAGCAAGTTTAAGTGCTGTGCTCATATAAGAATGAGATGGGCATGTAAACTTGGCATCATCAAGAGTTCCAGCGATACCAATGCGGAATGGTGCAAGATACTTATACAAATCTGTTGCCCATGTTTCATTAGCGTAATACGCTGATTTGAACTTATCATCACCACTCTGATTGGTACGATAATTGCAATCAGTATTGTGATCAAGAGACTCAATGCGAATCATCTCTTCGTGAGAAATGTTTTTCGGGTGAAGTTTCAAAGCAATAATGACCCTAGAATTAGAATCACGACCACAAGCTCCACGCATGGATGCTCTGTTATTACCTTTCGTCAACACCGCTTTCAAACTAGGACGAAGGTATGCAGATAAAGTATCTGCCGCATCATTTGAGTATCCACCACGATTCCCAATATGATTCTTCTGATTACCGTATCTGAGTTCTAGAATACGGTTGTAAGTAGGATCACTCCAAAGATCACCAACTCTTGCTTCACAGATGTATGTGCCGCCATCAGGAATCTCATCCCGATCATATTGATCAATGATATCTTCCATAAAAGGTAAACCCTTAGGAGAACTATCAACTGTTCCAAAACCAGCAAGATATTGCTTAGTCTTTTCGTCTACTTGTTTTTCATACTGGTCATAGACACGAACCAGTTCTTTAAATTGAATACTCATTTAGTCTCCTATGTTTTTACTAAATTGCAATTTGGATAATTTCAACCGTTTTATATGTTGTGGTTGAAAGCCACTCACAGGACTTGAACCTGCGACCTGAGCTTTACAAAAGCCCTGCTCTACCAACTGAGCTAGAGTGGCGTTGGTTGTTTGACAAATTTAAAATGACCGAATCTAGATCCCCATATTTGTTGTTGGGTATCAACACACATTCCTTTGTCAAGAACATTATAATAGTTATTACCTAAAATAATATCATTTTCCATATAAGTTTTTCTACCATTCCAGTTAACATAACATTTACAACCAATTAACTTTCCGTAGTAAACTGAGTTTTTCTCAGTAAAGATTGTAGCACACTCAGTTTTTTCTGTCAAGTCATCCAATGTCAATTGATCCAAATTTTTTCCTTTAACAAATGTTAAAGGATTTTTGATACCATAATTAAGAATTTTAATGTTATCTCCAATTACAATAGGTTTTAACACAAATTGTCTATATGGATTTACATCTTTGAATGCGTATGCTTGCTCACCATAAATTAACTCATCATTAATTTTTTTATGCAGTATCCTAATGTAAGAATATCTAGTAGGATGTGCAAATGTTTGCTGTCGGTTATTAAAATTACCTAAAAAATATTTAAGAAACTGGTTCATCAGGTAAAATTTCAGGATTAACGATATCTAGATCAAATAATACAGGGTGGCATTCTTCAGCAATTAAGTAATCAGAGTATCTAAAGATATCTTCTAAAGTATACTCTTGATTGATTGCACATTCAGACAAAATCCATTTATCTTTCTTCTGTTCTTTCTCAAGAACATCAAAGGCAAATGGCATACTTTCAACATAATACATTAAAACAGGTTCGTTGTCAACAAAGACATGTTTGCGTGTGATTGTATACCTGAACTGTGCCATAATGTTATGATTTCCTGTTAATGTTATATTTAACAGAAATACCCGTGATCGGACTCGAACCGATACTGTCGAAATTTTAAGTTTCGTGTCTACTGCCAATTGGACTACACGGGCAAGACATTACACTTATCAGTATGCTTGCTATGGGGCATTTTTTCAACCCTAACATACTGACAGTTTGTAACGGAGCAAAAAGAAAGTAACCAACTCTCTAGATCACAGTGTGGTTAGCACCGTCGCGGGCGAGCTCATTCCCCGTCTAATGCTGGTTGTGGGAATTGAACCCACTTTAGGCGCTTTATGAGAACGCTGCATTTACCAAATTGCTAAACCAGCTCGTTATATACTAACTAATAGTTTTTTCTTCAAAGCCTGGCGACGTGCTTTTGCTTGGCGTATCGCCTGAGGTTTCAGACTACGCTTCTGCTCTTTTTTGCTGTGATGCTGCCAGTTGGGAAGCGTAGTCATTGTTCTCTCTCGATTACCTAGTAATTATAGCACAGATTAGGCAGGACGGGTAGGGGGTGCTGACAGATTGGTAAATGACTGTCGCTTGATGAATGCCTTGAGTTCAGGAGTTTCATCCCACTCCCAAATCTCTTCATGTCCTTTCTTGTCGATCTTCTTAACTGTCTTTTTCATTGGAAAACTCCTCTAATTTGTCTAAAATACCATCAAATGATCCGATACTGTCAATCTCTGAAATAAGATTAGCAATCTGTGTACACACAATCGGTCGTTCTTGCCTAGCAGCATATGATAATGCGTTGCGAAGACTGCTTGTAGCCTCTGAAAGACTTTCCTCTACTTGTTTACCTAAAGCCATTGCTCCTCTTTATCCTCAACATAGTTATTATACTGGGTTTCTTGGTTGCTGTCAATCTATACAAGCATCCCAGCATCCTTCATATAGTGTAATGTGTCATGCATGTTACCCAGATGTTTAGCACCAATGGCAACCTGAGGGTATGTAGCCTCAGATCCAAACTCTGCTTCAAATGCTCTTTGAGTAAAGTGTTCGTTGAGGTTATACTCTAAGAACTCTCCTCCAATTGTTTTGAGGAGTGCTGCAATACGCTCACACTCTTGACTACCGTTACTGTAAATTACTGCTTGCATGGTTTATTTTTTAAAATTTGATTTAAGTGTAACTTTAGTAAAATCAATTTCTTTCATGTTAATAGGAATGTTAAAATGATCTTTAAGGTCTTCCCAATCTCGATTGAGAACATCTTTGGTGCAATCATATTTAATCATATCTTTTTGCAAATCTAAGACAAGGAAGATTAATTTATCAATATGAGACTGCATCTCTTTCTCAAAAAGTTCATTGTTAAAGTAGTAAGTATTCTTTTCACGAACTGTTTTGAGTTTGTCAGCAGTGGAACGAAGAGGCATAGCGATCAATTCAATACAAGTATTATACAATAAAAAAACCACCCCTGTGTGGGTGGTAGGACGGTTTGGTCACTGGATTGCCAGTGGTTGTAGTCGGTCAAGGATCTCACGATAGGCAGGAACGATATCACCCTCGTCTCTTCTGAATAGATCCTTATCGAATCTTTCATCACCACCAATCTTCCACAATCTCATACTATCAGGACTGATCTCATCGGCAAGTAGCAACTCACCATGAGCAGTGTATCCGTACTCAACTTTAAAGTCAACCAGATCAATACCTAAGATGTAGAACAATGAACGAAGGATGTCATTGATACGTAGAGTCATCTCAATGAAGGGTTCTGGATCGTATCCCATCAGACGCACACGATCTCTTGTCAACAGAGGATCATGCTTGTTATCATCCTTCAAGAAGAACTCAACAATAGGATGTGGTAGTGAGTAACCTTCTTGTAGTGTTGTCTCACGAACAATAGATCCAGCAGCACGATTACGACAAATAACTTCTAGTGGAACTATATCTACCTTCTTACAAATCATCTTATTGGCACCAACCATATTAATATAATGTGTTGGGATATGTTCTTTGGCAAGTTTCTCAAAGATAAGAGCAGAGATACTACAGCAGAGGGATCCTTTTCCTAAAGGATGATCAACCATCTCACCGTTGCCTGCTGTCACCTTATCGTGATACTCAATGATGACACGATCAGCATCGTCACCAGCGTACACAGTTTTGACCTTGCCTTCTACAATTACTTCCATAAAAATAGGGCGTTTAACTTTCATAGTATATCACTTTTCGTCCTGCTTGTAAAGGATGCTATGAATTTTATTTAGAGACCTCTACATGTTTGCGCGTCCTACTCGGTAATACTTTCTCTTGCAGCACAAATAGTTCGTGATATTGATCAAGTAATTAAGATAAAATAAGTTCGTCAATTTGTTGAAGGTTTTGAAATACTACATCAGTAAACAGTGTTTGTCCAGAGACGTCACTAGAGAGTGATAGAACATTACCTGAAATAGTGTAGTTGATACCATCACCAAGGAAAACACGATCTCCTTCATCAAAATTAAAGTCAGTGATGGTATCAGTATCATTGTCTACCTGATCAACTGTCCAATAGAAAGAGTCTGCTCCTCTCTGACCAGAAATAAGATCACTACCATTTCCACCACGGATGATGTCATCTCCTAGTCCACCAAAAATAACGTCGTCACCTGCTCCAGCTCTAATAAAATCATTACCATCCGAACCGGTCAAATTATCGTTTGTGACACCAGTCTGAACGTAGACACCATCAATAGAAAGATTGAAGTCAACAGGAGCTGCATCCTGAATAGTTCCACCACCCTCTGTACTTTCACTGACAGTAAGAGGATCAAGACCACTAATAGAAGGAGATACAAAATCCTGTTGACCACTTTCTTTTAATTCATATTGATGATAGATGGAACGTAGTTCGTCGATGTTTAAATCTCTGTATGCAATAGGATCATTGTCCGTTTTGTATCCCATCAAATCAATATCACTACTAGTTCCAAATACATCATCAGGGTGATCAATCCCCAAAGCATGTCCCAACTCATGATAGAGAATATGTTGAAGTTGTTGTGTATTATTGGTTGTCTCCCAATAGACATGAGTTCTGGTCTTATCAGCACTCACTGCGTTTACACCAACAGCTCTGTCTGGAAGTCCATAATTACTCAAGTCATTGATCTTATGAAAGGTCAGCTCTCCAAATTCAACTTCTAGATCTACGATCTCATACTCGATTCCAAGTATTTGTTCGACATCTTCCAGAGCCCGAAAGATATATTCTCTTTCTTCATTGGTAAGTGGAATGGCTTCTCCTCTCATGATCCCATTAAAATCAATGTAGACTTGAACTTTACCGTCACCGTTACGATCAAAGTCTAGAATGTTGAGAGAATCTCCGTTGAAATCGACGTTGCGATTTCCGTTGTTAATAAAAAACATAAAATTAAAAGATAACCCCCCTCCCAAAAGGAGAGAGTGGTTTGGATAATATAAATTTTATTTAGAGACCTCATCATTAAAGTAATCTCCTCCTGGTTCTTGTGTCGATTGTTCCTTTACGGTAACCGTTGCCGCCGTAACTGTAACCGTCACCGTTACCGTCATCGCCGTTGCCAGCAGTCACTTTATCATGATATTCAATGATGACACGATCAGCATCGTCACCCTGATAAACAGTTTTGACCTTGCCTTCTACAATTACTTCCATTAATCATCCTCCATTTTGTATGTGATAGTAATTTGATTGTACACTTCATCTCGGTTGTCGCTGTTGTATACGTGACAACGTTCTACCTTGGCGTTCAATAGTTTCTCAATATTATCAAGTTGCCATTCAGCAGCATACTTCTTAAATCCATCGTCCATCCAACTCTTATTGGATCCTGGTATGTTAAATTCCATTATTCAATACCTGGTGGAAAATTTTCAATTTCAGACAATTCATAGTCCCAATCTTCCATGACTGTGTTAGCAAGGAATCTATCAGAAAGCATTTCCAATTCCTTCTCAGCATACTCTCTGGTCTCTGCTTCCAACCAAACATCAATGACCTTACCTAATCTAAGTTTCTTGATGTCTAACTCAGACAATCGCTTACAGGCGTCTCTCACGGCGTTGCCTGGTGAGTCATCAACCTGTGATCTCAGACGGACAAATACAAGTGCTTTAAACTTCATTATTATAGTATGCAATAGTTGCGTGGAACTTATCTATAGGGTCAATAGTTTCTCCCAATACACTCATTATTCTTTCTTTGACTTCTTCATTACTAATCTCCTTTAAGATTTGTCGTAGTTCATCATCATCAAACTTAACGTAGTAGTTATTATAATGCTTCATTTTACTTCTCCAATAATCCATGATCGCATACCAAACGGTGTATCGTTGATAAGAGATCGTGTATTATATACTACTTCTTCTGGTACAACCAAACAGAATCCAATGCCAAGATTGAATACATTACGCATCTCCTTCTCAGCAATATCTCCTGCCTCCTGGATCTTGTTAAAGAGTTCTGGTCTCTCCCAAGCAGAGTAATCAACATCAACTGTAAGACCCTTTGGAAGGCATCGTGGGAGGTTCTCAGGCAGTCCTCCACCTGTGATATGTGCCATGCCTAGGATAGGAACTTCATCCAACAGGTGCTGAATGAGACGAGCATAGATGGTGGTTGGAACCAGCAATTCAGGCATCAACGAATAATAGATAAGTTTTTTCCATATCATATCATTAATCAGTGTGTATCCATTACTATGAAGACCACTACTCTCAATACCAATGACTACATCACCAGGTCTGATGTTACTACCGTCAACAATCTGATTCTTCTCTACAACACCAGTACA
>VMHT01185851.1_pt1 | contig 12113 bp, 8 predicted proteins | sample 4693611 | NCBI WGS metagenome assembly VMHT01 (sample SAMN12280063, study PRJNA550983) | marine metagenome | isolation source: seawater sampled from same location over 5 years 0.02-0.2 micron viral filtrate | place: USA: collected off the coast of southern California halfway between the port... ...
AAATTATGAAAGTAACTGGTGTATCAACCAACACACTAACCGTTACAAGAGGTCTTACTAACAATACTGGTACAACAGCTGTATCTGCTGGTAGTCACATTGCTGCATCTCACGCAGACAATTCAGTCGTTACACTTATCTTTGATGCAAGCAATACGTCTTACATTTTTACAGGGTGGAATATTGCTTCTGCTTCTTCTACAACAACTATTGATGGTAGGTATTGGGTGTTTGAAAACTTTGGTGAAGATTTATTAGCTCTTGCTAATAATAGTGTTTTATATAAATGGGACACGTCAGCAGGTCCAACAACTCGTGCTGCTATTGCTAGTGGTAATGCTCCCACAGCATCAAGACATTTAATTTTATCTACACCAGACAGACACGTTATATTAATGGGTACAGAAACAACTATTGGTAGTGCAACAACACAGGATGATTTGTTTTTACGGTTTTCTAGTCAAGAAGATTTTACTACATGGACACCATCAAGCACAAACACAGCAGGGTCGTTTCGTATACAAGATGGTTCTAAAATAATGACAACAGTCAGATCTAGGGGTTCTATTTTAATATGGACAGATACATCATTACACTCACTACAATTTATTGGTGCTCCGTTTGTTTTTGGTTTAACCCAAATTGGTGCTAACTGTGGTGCTGTTGGTCCCCATTCAGCCGTTGATGTAAACGGCACAACGTTTTGGATGAGTCAAAATGCTTTTTATATGTTTGATGGTGCTATTAAAAAATTACCATGTAGCGTTCAAGATTATGTATTTGACAGTTTTAGTATTACAAGTCAAGCCACAGTGTATGCTGGTTTAATCACAGACTTTAATGAAGTTACGTGGTTTTATGCAAGTAAAGATTCTACTTTTGTTGATCGTAGTGTTACATTTAATTATTTAGAAAATGTTTGGTATACAAATTCACTAGCACGCACAACATGGTTAGATCGTGGTGTGTATGAGTTACCTTATGCAACAGAATACGAATCGACTGTAAACGGAACTACTCCAACAGTTCTTGGTTTAACAGACGGTGCCTCTTCTGTGTATGTACACGAAGAAGGAACAGATGACGATGTTAGTGCTATGAGATGTACACTACAATCTGGTGATTTTGACATACAAGACGGTCAACAATTATTATCAATTAGTCGATTTATACCTGACTTTAAAGAACAAAAAGGTAGTGCTGATGTGTTATTAAGTTTTAAAGACTACAATTCTATTACAAACGAGACTACATTAAACGGGGCTATTACTGCTGCTGCAACTTCTATAATATTGACAGACTCTACAAACTTTCCGTCATCAGGAACTATATTAATAGGAGCAGAACTAATTACATACACTGGTAAAACAGCAAACACACTTACAGGTTGTTCTCGAGGTGCAAGTAGCACAACTGCTGCGACCCATGCTGATGACAAAAAAGTAATAAATTATTCTACTGTTAGAATTAACCTGTCTACAGTTACACCAACAACTACAAAGATAGATACACGCGGACGTGGACGTCAAGGTAATTTACTTATATCTAGTGATGCTGTTGGAGACAATTGGAGATTTGGTACGTTGCGTTTAGATGTTAAACCTGATGGAGGACGATAATGGCTAAGATTGTAGTAGGTAGATTACCATCAGCAACAACACAATACGAACGTTCTCAATTTGACATATTGATTCGTGAGCTTGAACAAATTGTAACACAATTAAATTTTAGTTATGAGCAACAAGCAAAAGAAGAAAACTTAGCAAGGAGCTGGTTCGTTGGCTGATTTATTTTTAAACAAAAAAGTAGACTTAACTACCACTGATAATACATCACTATACACAGTGCCGGTTAGTGCTACAGCATTGGTCAAATCAATATTGGTGTCAAACGACGACGCTAGTAATGCATGTGAAATAACGGTTACACTGTTAAACACAGGCGACACTGTATTTAGTTTATTTAAACAAAAAGATGTATCGGCTAAGACCACTGTAGAATTATTAACTCATCCCTTGGTTATGAACCAAGACGAAGAGATTAAGGTACAAGCAGAAAACGCTAATGATTTGCACGTGGTGTTATCTGCATTGGAGATTAGTTAATGGGTAAAATACCCATAATTAAACCAGAAGTTTATCAGAGAATTTATTGCAAAAATTGTGATAATGAGGTAGATTCAGAGGAACAGGCAATTGGTGCCTGCAAAAGTTGTGGTCAAGACTGGGCTGCAAATAAAAGAGTAGATGTTACAGTCAAAATACTTGAGATGCCATCACTAGGAGCAGACTCAGGAGAATAACAAGTTAACAGCTTGCGAAAATATGGATGATCTTTTAGATATTATGGGTCTTTACAAAGACCATTATCCAAGTTGGGCAAATGAAACAATAAAAGATATCTACATACATATTTATCCTTCACTAGCTTTAGGTCAATATAGTATTAATCGTGATAACGATGGTATGTATGGTTTTACAAATTGGGCTTTTCTAGATGAAAAAACAGAACAAAAATTTTTAGATGAAAAATCATTAGATGTTAATGATTGGAAAACTGGAGATAGAACATGGGTAATAGATACTATATATACAAAAGAACATAACGTTATGAAATTTAATAAAACATTCTTTACACATTTACTAGGTCCAGGCAAAACAGTACAGTGGTTGCGTTTAGCTCCTAACGGATTAATCAGAAACCACTTTAAAGTTATTACAAAGGAGCATTGGCTTTAATGGGATCGGTTAAGAAAAAAATAAGTAAGGTCATGAACAAGGTAGCCGATAAGATTGTACCAAAAGAAATAGCACCTATACTACCTTTTGCTGCTATGATGATACCGGGCCTACAAGGCATGGCGCCACTTTTACGTTATGGTATTCCACAAGCACTAACAGCTTTAAGTTCAGCAAAAACTACAGGTAAAATTAATCCATTAGCACAGGCAATGACTGGTCTTGCTAGTTATGCAGCAGGTCCAGGTGGACAAGCAGCGTCAGGAAAACAACAAGCTTTCTTTGACGCAAACACACAACCGACTTATGCATCAGCTGGCGGTGGAGCTCCTGTACCTGGTTTACAAACAGGCACAGAATTAAGCACTGCAGGCACAGGTTTAACAGCAGCTAGTGATCCAATATCTTTTGCAAGAGCTAATGCAGATAAATTTAAAGCTTTTGAATACACACCATCAAGCATGCTAGAACAAGCAGGAAATTTACTTAGACCTGGTGTACAAAAAATAGGTAGTTCTATAAACAATCCTTTTGGTTCTTTTGGTAATTTTGCAACAGCAGCAGGCACTGTTGGCGCACCAGTATTATTAGATCAAATGGTTTTAGCAGCAGATAAAGCAGAACAAGAAGCGGCAGCTGCGGAAGCTGCACAACAACAAGCTATGGCTGATTATTTTGGAGGCATACAAAATTTAACAGGTTTTTATGGACAAATGGGAACTGATCCTGTGTTACAAGATATATTTGGAGACTACCAATTTATAAATAAAGGTGGTCGTGTAGGAGCCATGAGTGGTTTATTTACAGGCGACATGGTTAATGAAGAATACCTTCCAGAAATGTCTTTGGAAGAACAAGCATTACAAGATTTAAAAGATAGATACAGCGGTATTATTGGAATGTTTAGAAAAAAGTATGATGAATTTACAAACCCTGAATTTGTTGATCCGTTTGGAATGAATACAGGTGGTCGTGTAGGCGCTGCTTTGGGTGCTATGGGTGGATCACAAATGTATCCTATGAACCCTGCTCCAGGATCAGTAGCTCCTAATATGCCACAAGGTATGCAAGTAGATGGACGCAACGGAACATTTATACCTATGGGTGCACAAGAAAAGAAAGATGACGTACCAGCAATGTTAGCAAAAAATGAATTTGTAATGACGTCTGACGCTGTTAAAGGTATGGGTAACGGAGATGTAAATGCAGGTGCACAAAAAATGTATGATTTAATGAATCAATTAGAGGCAAAAGTATAATGGCTGAAGAAAAAGGTTTTTTAGAAAGTATATTTGGTGACAACATAGTTGATCAAATAGATCGTGGTATTGTATCGTTTTTAGGTGGCGGCAATTTATTAGGCACTAGCATGAATGAATACGACGACGCAGTTCAACAGTTAGAAGCAATGGGTATGACTGCAGAAGAAATTTTAGATACTCTTGGACCGCGCCCAGAGCTTATGGGTAGTCCAGACAGGCAACCAAGCGAACAAGAACAACTTTTAATGGGCATGGCAAAAGGTGGCCGTGTAGGTTTACAAACTGGAGGAGCTTCAGATCCATCTTATCAAGACATATTAGCACAAATTCAAGGTTCTATGGGTGACATGGAACAAACACAAATGACATTGCCATCACCACAAATGCAAGCATTGCAAGGTGTGATGGGACCAATGATGGCTAACCAATTGGGCACACCAATTGACACTTCACAATTTGAACCAAGTGCTGCGCCACAAACAGGGCTACAACAACAAGCTGCACAGATGGCAGCAACACAAGCGGGCCTCGGTGCATTACAATTTGATCCAACTACAGGTCAACTTACAAGCACGGGTACTGGAACGGGGATCGCGGGTTATCAACCATTTTTAGATCAGGCTGCAACTGATATAAATGCGGCTTCTGCTGCAGCAGCAGCGGGGCAAGGTGCCGGCGCGGGAGCTTTAGGGCAAGCAGGAACTGCTATGGATGCTGCTCAACAAGCTGCCTTCGCTGGTCAAGACGCAGGCGCTCAATTTATGGGGCCACAAGGCTACCAACAATTTATGTCACCGTATCAACAAGACGTAGTTGATACGACACTTGCATCATACGATCAAAGCATGGCAGAGCAACAAGCACAACTTGGCGCAAGTGCTGGTAGTGCTTTTGGTGGTGGACGATTTGGAGTTGCTCAAGGTCAGTTAGGAGCTCAAGGCGCAATAGACAGAGCACAAGCTCAAGCTAATATGTTAAATCAAGGTTATCTACAATCTAATCAACTAGCATCACAAGCTGCTGGACAAGCCATGCAACAAGCATCACAAAATGTAAATTTATTAGGTCAAGCTGCTCAAGGGCAAATGGGACTAGCTGGTGCACAACAAGGCGCAGCAGCACAGAACGCTAACTTATTTGGTACAGCAGGACAATTACAACAAGGATTGGCTGCACTACAACCACAACTAGCACAACAAACATTTGCATCACTTGGTCAAGTGGGTACAGGTCAGCAAGCACAAATTCAAGCAGGCATAGATACAGCCAACCAAGCAGCGCAAATGGCAGCTTATGAACCACAACAAAGACTAGGTTTCTTTGGTAGTAATTTAGGTGCTATGCAAGGTGGTCAATCTACATTTATGCCACCACAAGCAGCACCATCAACAAGTCCTATGTCTAATTTACTAATGGGTATAGGTTCTGGTATGTCTATTGGTAATATGTTTGGTGGATGGGGAAGCGGATAATGCCACACACCCTTAGAAGAAAAATGTTTAAGTTAGGTGGTGAGGTTAACACACATGGTGTTGGTCTGACTTCTGGTCTTAATTACAATAGACCTGGATATAACGAAGGCGGTAAAGTGGATCCAAGACCAAGTGGTTTTATGCAAGGACCTGATGGTAAAGTGCGTGAAGCACACGGCCCTGCACTAGCAGGTTTAGTAGGATCAAGAATTGCACCTTTTATTATGCCTGGTATTCAAAGCACAATAGGTGCTGGTAAAGCTTTAGTTAATCAAGGGTTACCTGGTTTAATGAGGTTTATGAGAACAGGTACAACTAGTGCAGACGATTTAGCTAGGTTCGGTATTAGAGATAGCTCTTCTTTAACTAATGCAATGGCAAAAGAAAGAGCTTTAAGAAGTTTAGAAGCTAGAAGAAAAGCAATGGAAGGTATGAAGAAAAAATCCCCTGCTTATAGAAGAGCAAAAGAATCTTTAGATGCAGCGCAAAAACAATTTGATTCTGACTTTGGAAGTTTTTTAGGAAGAAGAACTACTAGTGGTGCGATAGGTAGAGGATTAGGGTCGGCTGCAGGAGCAGGAACAGCAATTAGTGTTCCGGCCGCTTTCATACCAGAATACGAAGGAGACTCTGCTCTTGGACAAACTCTTGAAGGACTAAGACAAGGAGCTCAAGGTTTATCTGCTGTAGGTCCTTTGGCTGAAGTAAATTTCTTAGGTCAATTAGCAGCATCACCATTTACGGGACAAGGGTTTGATGACATGGCTCTTACACCTGCAGGTACTATTCAAAATCTTTTAAGGGGACCAGATAAAGTAACACAAGAAGGATCAGAAGGACCCGTTGCACCCGTCATTGAAACACAAGAAGAACAATTTGCTGGACTTAAAGAAGATGCAGAGAGACGTGCTCAGCTATACATGGAGTTAATGGACGAACAACCAGATACAATGGGTGCTATGAGTAGAGGATTAATGAACGCAGCACAACTTTATGATGAAGATAAAGCGGCAGCTGTTGGTGCATTAGGCATGGAAGCTGACGCAGAAACTCAAAGACAAAAAGACATTCAAAGTCAAATTAAAGGTATGGCAGTTCAAGATGTAATTGGTGCTGAAACAAACAGACAACAACTAGTTGATCAAGCTAAACTAGCAATTGTATCTAGCCCAGACTTAACACCAGATGCAAGATCACAAGCTCTTAAAGGAATAGAAGCATACGAATCAGGTATCATTGATACACTTCCACTTAACGCTAAACAAGATGCTGCTGACCTTAACAAAATGAGAGCAGGTTCAGTATACTTCGATCCATATAATATATATGGTGGCATGTACGTGGCTGTTAGCAATAACAACCAAGATCCAGAACAGGTTAAAGGCTTTAGTGATGTTACAGAGGCCCAAGCCCACGCAACAGGCTAGGGGCTGGTATGGTCGTAAGCGCATTAGGTAGATTTCTTTATAGACTTCCCAGCGGTTCTTATGAAGTAAAAAGAACTGTAGGAGGTAAAGACTTTTACAAAACTTTTAAATCTAATGAATTTGATAAAGCAAAAAAGTATCGCGATAATTTAGAAAAAAGAACACAACGTTTAGAGAAAGAATCAAAAAGATTAATTGGTAGAAAAACTAAAGAAACTAAATTAAAAAAATATGGAACAGTTGCCGCGCGTAAAGAATTAAGAGACGTAACTGTAAATGAAAACTCTGGTGTAATTACTTTTAAAAACAAAGCAGATGAAAAAAGTTTTGAAAAAGCTGTATCATTGTGGTCAACATTATATCAAATGCCTACAGGAAGAGATGCTAAAAAAATAGATGATCTTTTTATGAAAAAATTTTCTTTTTTTACATCTAAAAATCAAATGCAAAAAGGTAGAAGAGCAATGATGAAAAAATTAAATTTAAAAAAACCTTTAGCTCCAAAAGCAAGCACTGTTATCTCTGATAGCAAAACTGAAAAAATTCAAGAATTAAAAAAACTTGCTAGAAATACAAACGTAGAATTAGATGCTTCACATGTAGCAAACGAAGGCACTCAAAAATCTATTTATAAAATTGGTTTAGGAGATGTTCCTGAAAAAACAACAGGTCTTGGTGGTCAAACTTATTTTACTAATGTTTCAAAAACTAAAGCTACAAAAGAAAGATTAAAACCAACTTTTTTAACAACATCAGAAAAAAACGAAGTTTTTCATAAACAAATGGAAGATAAAATAACTCTTCTTTTAGATAATAGAACTAAATTATTAAAAGATTTAAATGAAATACCTGATTATAAAGCATTTGAAAAATCTGAAATGTTTAAATTATTAAAAAATAACCAACAACAAATAGACAACATTGATGAGAACATGAAATCTCTTAGAGTTTTTACTACACTAAAAGATCCAGTAACAAATAAAATAAAAAACTTTGGTCAACTTCCAGAGTCTGTTACAAAAACTGTAGCCTTAACAAAAGGAATACAAGGCACTACCACTGATGCTGTTACAGGTATTAAAGACGGTGGCCGAGTCGGTGTAGGTGAAGGTGGTCGTATTGGTAAACAGGTAGGCGGTGTTACACCAAAAGCTACAGGTACGCTTGGCGGTGGTGGTGGAACGGGGAACATTGGTGGTGGTCCTACAAATAAAATTGGAACTATACAAAGTATGTTAGCAGGTATTGGTGCAGGTATTATAGATATACCGCGCGGTGCGTTTACTCTTGGTGCTGCATTATTGGATCTTGGACTAGGAACAAACAAGGCCGCTAAAGTAGAACAATGGTTTGATGATTTAACTGAGTTTGATGAGACGGCAGAACAAAGCACGTTAGCTGGTTTAGTTAGAACACTAACAAACCTTGGTATACCTGGTGCAGCTGCATGGAAAATGGGAACACAGGTTACAAAGAAAGCTTTACTTGCAAAACGGAACGGGAATTATTTTAAAATAACTGATCCTAAACTAGAAGAAAGAATGAAGACAGCGCTTAACGCTAAAGGCAGGATTGCTGCTACACTTGGTGGAGCTGCGGCGGCTGGTGTGTCTGATGCAATATTTGTAGGTGACCCTGAAACAGTTGGCACGATGGGTGATTTGTTTGGTGGAGGCCCAACACAACTAGAACCTAACAGTTCAACGGAAGCATCAAGAGAAGTGATGAACAGAATAAAGTTTGGACTTGATGGTGCGTTGTTCTTAGGTGTTATCGGTGGTACGGGTTCTTCAATAAAATCTGCAATAGCTAGAAGAAATGATTTATCATCTACTAACTCTACCTTAGATGCATTTTTATCAAAACTAAGACCAAGAGGTGCTAAGCCACAAGAATTTTTTGATATTGAAAGAAGAAACATAGGTCAGAGAGCAAGTGATGTTAACTATGCTGGAGAAGTTGCAAGAAAATTAGACAAACACATTGATGCCATATTTCCTTTTGTAAAAAATCCATTTAACAAAATGGGTAACAAAGGTAGAGCTGGTTTTATGGATGAACTAAACGAAACTTTATTGTCAGGTAAAATAGAAATGGATGTGACAGGCAAGTCTGCGTTTGGTGCAATGGACCCTGATAGAGTTGCAAAGATTACAAAAATGATGAAAGACCGTGGAGCTAAACAAGCTGACGTAGATGGTGTTTTAGATTCTTTTGAACAGATGAGACTAGGTTGGGCGCATATGTTTAGTCGTCTTGGTTATTCTATGAAAGATGCTGATCCAAAAGTGTTAAAAGAATTTAAAGGTATCATAGGTGACAAATTTAAAAGTTACCTTGGATCAACATATGAGATATTTGGAAACAGGTCCTTGATACCACTTCTTAACTACGCACCAACAGAGGAGGCAGTTAACAAAGCCGTTAAGATGGTGCAAGACTCTGCACGTACAGCTGGCAAAACTTTAAACGATGAAGAGGCTAGACACTTTGTAGATAAAATGGTTGAGTCTGCTAGATTGCCAAGAGGTTTGGCAACAACCAAGGAAAAAACTTCTGGTATTTATCTAGAGGTTCCTGAATTTTTTGCAAATAAAACTGTGTTGTCTGAATTAGAATTTAATCCAAAGATTGCACTTGACTCATTAAACCCTGATGCACGTAAAGTTATTGATGAAGTGCTAGGTAAAGTTAGTGATCCAATGCAAACTATGTTGGCTGGCTCTGGTAGATTATCTTTAATAACTAGACGTAATCAATTCTATGAAGAGTTAATGAAAAAAAGCACAGACGATATTGCTGCAGGAGAAAAAGGTTTTTTCTATGAAACAGAACTAGATGCGTTTAACGCACTAGGTGGTAACATAAAAAAGATAGAGATTGATCCAAGCAGGACTATCGAAGCGGGGATCACGAATCCTTTAAATGGTAAGTATGCAGAGAAAGGTGTAGCAGATGCTATAGAAGAATCTGCTATGTTAGCTAGAGACAAAGGAAACATTAGACAAATGTATGATAGTTTAATTCTTTATCCAAAAGCTACATCACAAATTGCAAAGACAATTTTAAGTCCCATAACACACGTTAGAAACTTTGTATCAGCTGGTGCGTTTGCTGGAGCTAATGGTTTATTACCAGGATTAGTTAGCCCTGATGATATGGCCGCAGCTTTTAAAAGTGCGTACAAGTCTTTACAAATACCTGGAGCACGGATGGCAAATGATGAGTACAGAGAACTGTTAAGACTAGGTGTTGTTAACAGTAACGTGCGTCTTGGTGATTTACAAAGATTGCTTCAAGATGTTAACTTTGGTGAAACACTTACAGCACAAAAAGGTTTGCGTGGATTAATGAGACCATTGTCAAAAGCTAAAAAGTGGACCGAAGAAATGTACACAGCTGAGGATGATTTTTGGAAAATTAGTAGCTATGCATTAGAACGACAAAGACTAGGGAGAGCTTACGAAACATATGGAATTAAAGTTACTGATGATTTACTTAATGAAGAAGCAGCTAGTATAGTTAGAAACAACATACCTAACTACGACATGGTAAATGATTTTATTAAAGGACTAAGACAACTGCCTTTTGGTAACTTTGTATCGTTCCCGGCAGAAATAATGAGAACGTCTACAAACATATTAGGCCGTGCACTAAAAGAAATAAATTATCAACACACACTAGATGATGGAAGGGTTGTTAATCCACTTAGAAACATAGGGTATAAAAGATTGTTTGGTTTTGGCACAACGGTTGTGGGTGTTCCTTATGGAACAGTAGAAGCTGCAAAAGCAATATACGATGTAAGCGAAGATGAGATGAAAGCCATGAGAAGATTTGTTCCTGGGTGGTCTCAAAACTCTACGCTAGTGCCAATAAGAGACACCGAAACAGGGGAACTAAAGTATGTAGATTTTTCTCACGCTAACGCATACGACACAATGATTAGACCAATCAACACCATGATTAACAGTGTCAACAAGGGTATTGATGAAGGTGAAATTATGAAAGAAGTTGCACTTGGTATGTTTAATGCAACAAAAGAAACAGTGTCGCCTTTCATAAGTGAATCTATTTGGTTTGAAGGTGCATCAGATATATTTTTAAGAGGTGGACGTACAAGAGAAGGTAGAAGACTATGGACAGAAGCAACACCGTGGGGTGAAAAAGTATCTGTTACTGTAGGTCATTTAGTTAAAACACAAATGCCAGGATCAATCCCAGCTCTAAACAGAATGGGTTTATCAATAAGAGAAGAGGTAGATGAATATGGTAGATCTTACGAATTAGGGGATGAGTTAGCAGGTATCTTTGGTTTTAGAGCGGTTAAAGTAGATCCACTTAGAAGTATGAAATTTAAAATTGCAGATTTTAGAACTGGTATTAACGCAGCTAGACGTGAATTTACAAAACCATTACTTAGAGGTGGAGTTGTTAATCCAGCCGACGTGGTGGACAGATTTGAAGTTGCTAACGAAGCTGCTTACAAAGCACAACAAGATATGTTTAAAGATTATTACGGCGCCCTAACTTTAGGCGCAGGAGTAAATCAATTAGATTTACAATTTGCTGACAGGATGTCTAATGTGCAGCTTAACGCAATTAAGTCTGGTAAATTTAAACCATTCATACCATCAGATAATATTAAAAAAGCTTTTGCAGATAATGCTAGAGCCATAGGCGCACCAAATGGTTACCTAGCTGCAGAAAGACAAGTACAATCTATGATTAACAAGTATAATAACCTACCGTTATTTGGTGGTCTTGCTTTCCCAAGAACTGAAAATCCTTTTATAGGTAATACTGTTCCGCAAGCTGCGGTCCAAGGTATATCACCTGTATCTGCTGTTTCAGGAATGCAAGGTATTAATCCTGGCGGTGTTGTTAACAATCAAAACCTAACAGCTTTAAAAGGTCAACGAGTTTTTGGTTCAACTGATCCAATATTTGGTGTAGGGTAATTTTTATGAACGATACAGTACAAGGCATAACTCCAGAAGACGACAGAGAACACATCATATCTCTGTATGGTCACGTTAAAGGTGTTGAGCGTGAAATAGAATTAATAAAAACTAATCACCTCGCGCACCTGGATCAAAAAATTTCGCACGTACATGAAGACGTAGAAGCTTTGGGCGGTAAAATAGATAAGATCTATTGGGTTGTTTTGACTACGGTGGGGGCTGTAGCGTTAATGATACTAGAAACTTTATT
>VMHT01122180.1_pt1 | contig 12112 bp, 18 predicted proteins | sample 4693611 | NCBI WGS metagenome assembly VMHT01 (sample SAMN12280063, study PRJNA550983) | marine metagenome | isolation source: seawater sampled from same location over 5 years 0.02-0.2 micron viral filtrate | place: USA: collected off the coast of southern California halfway between the port... ...
AGAAGAAGAAAAATAGATAAAATAATAAATTTGAATTATTTTAGTTATCTTGAACTATCCTATGGTTTCTATTTATTGTATTGAAGATATTAATGATTTAAAATATGTTGGAAGCACAACACAAAAATTAAATGCGAGATTAAATAATCACAAGTATTGTATAAAAAAGAAGATATGTTGCACTTCAACTAAATTAAATCTTTACAATTGTATTATTTATGAACTTGAAAAGTGTAATGAAGAAGATAGAAAAGAAAGAGAGAAATATTGGATAAATAAGATAGATTGTGTGAATCAACTGAAATATAATTTTAATAATAAACAATATCAAAAAGAATATAACAAAGAATATCGTAAATTAGAATGGTATTGCTCTGATTGTAAATGTAATGTTAAATTACACAAGAAACAACAACATATAAAAACTAAAAAGCATCAATTAAATATCAATGTATATATAAATGATTGAAAGGAAATATGTGATAAATTTGGAAAGATGTCGTGATAGGATGGAATCTTTTGATGATAGTTATACTCGTTGGTCAGCAACAGATTATCAAGATTTACCCCATAATCATCCAATATTTAATAAAATGATATCATATCATAGTATTAGAAATACAAATCAACATAACGCCAAGTGTGGCTGTTTTTTATCACATACTAATATTTGGAGATATATTGTAACTAATAAATTAAATAATACTCTTATTGTTGAAGATGATGCAGAGTTAGTAAATGATTTACCCCCTTCGCTACCAACAGATTCATTTACATATTTAGGTGGCTTTTTTCATAATAAAAAGATGACAGATAATACTAAAATAAATATAATAAATAAAGAAGGTGTAAATTTGCTAGATAAAGATAAATATAGAATATTAATGACACTTGCATATTTTATTCCCACTTGGGAGGTTTGTCAAAAGATGTTAGAAGCAGTTGATAAAGATAGAATAAGAGCAATAGATGTTATGATGTACAATATAGATTTACCTATTTATTATCAATATCCGGCTAATTATATAGAAAAGGATATCCCTTCCACAATAAGAAAAGGTAAAGTAAAACATTCTAATCAATTTTATCAATGGTTGAAATAAATAATATAATAAATAATAAATAAATAAAAGGACATCTTTTGTTAACACTTTGTTAACAATTTTAACAAAAAGTATACACTTTATTCCCTTTTTTAGATTTGTTTGAACTTTTTTTTTTGACTTTTACAGACTTATAAATTTGTTGTTAATTTTGTGTTAATATTGTTAGTTTTTTGTTAACAATAAATAAAATATTTTTATTCAATATATAAATCCTATAATAAGTTTTTTTTTAGGAGATATTTTTGTGGTGCTACCTTTAACAAATAATTAACAATTGTTAATAAAGTGTTAAACCATTTAAAATTATATTATCTATATAATATATAAATATGAAATACGACAAACAATACAGCATTAATGAGACTGAAAAAATATTGAGAACTCTTGGGATTGACAAATCGTTAGATAAATGTTATGGGGAGTACTGTGATGGCAAGAAACGTTTAACATCATACAAAGCAATAGAACATTTTAACAGAGACCACGGTGTGGTATTTTCCGTTGCAAATCCTTATAACATATACAATCAGTTTTATTATTATGACGGAGTTAACAATTAATTAACAATTGTTAATAAAATGTTAAACTATTTAAAATTATTTTCTATATATATAATATATAATGGAAATAATCAATTTGAGCGAAACAGATGTCCATAATTTTATTCAAGATAAGAATTGGGGAGAAAATACTAGACGACAAAATGAATGGCGTATCAATCAAATAATTAATAGTAATGATTTTAGTAATTTAGAAAAATATAGTTGGTTTCCCGGTCTTTATAAACATCTTAAAATATTTGCGGATAAAAAGAAAGTGGTTTTAGACCACGATGTTAAAATAATAAATTTACAAAAAGAGTTAGAAATATATAAAAAGAATATGTCTCTTGAAGAGATTAAAGCAACTACTGAATTATTAATTACAATTAATAATATTAATAAAGAACCTAGCGATAACAAGACCGTAGAAGGAGAAGATAAGGATTATGATAGAATTAGGAATAAATATATAAGAGAAAAAAGATTAAAAGAAGAACAAGAATTAGAAAACAAAAAGTTACTCGTTCAAGTTGAAAAATATCAACAAATGGCTATTAAATATCAAAAATTATATGAAGAGTTATTATCTACACAAAATCAAAAAAAGACTTATAGTTCAGATGAAGACGAGGGATGTGGATATAATTAAATAATTATTATATTTGTAACAATATATGATAATAATAGATAAAAGTCATTCAAAAATGGATTTAATTGAAATATTTACTTCTTTAAGTGTATTTATATCAAAGAGGCTAATAAAGCAAGAAATAATAGGAAATATTCCCGAATATATTAGTTCTGCAAAATATAATAATAAAATTAAAGATGTCGGTGAATTAATAGATATCCTAAAATCTAAAACTACAAAACAAAGACCAAATTTAAAATTAAAAAATCTAATTATGTTAAAAGGAAAGAAAGTTGTCAATTATTGTTCTGATAATTATAAATTAAATCATTATTTATCTCACGAAGATGTTTATCACGATGTAGTTTTTATTTCTTCTTATGGTGATATTTCTACTGTTAGAAAAGCGTGTAATTTATATAATGAATCTCCTTTTTGTATTAATCATATTAATCCTATCTTATCTGATGATAAAATAAAAGAATTAACAAATAAAAGAATAATTAAAAAAAAGAAAGTATTTGGATTAAAATCAAAACAAGGAAAAGTTATTCTCACGTTTAATTAATCTATATTTTTTATCTATGTATATTATATAATGAGTGATATTCAATCTAAAAGAATCAAGGATATTAGTTGGGGAGAAAGACAAGAAGAATATAAATTACCTATTTTAAAAACCTTTTTTGGTGATAATATTCAATCAACAAGAGAAGTTTATGGAAAACACTTTGAATTTGATTATTTTGATGATAATCACTTTATTGAGATGAAAAGTAGAAGATGTGATTTTGGACATTATCCAAGTCTGATGTTTGGAGAGAATAAATTAATTAAGGGAGATGAATTATTACAAGAGAATCCAAATCTAAAAATATACTATATATTTAATTGCTACAATGGTATCTATTTTTGGCGACATAAATCAAGCCCCTATACAACAAAGTTATCGGGGCGTAATGATAGGGGGAGGGATGAGTACAGTAATTGTGTTCACGTAGAAAATCAATATATTAAGAAATTATCTCGTAAAGCCCTTAATCTTTAATTTACGAACTTTATCAGCAATGTCTGCATCAGCCTTGCCCCACGTTCCGGGTTGCTTCATAACGAAGCTATATATTCTTGCCATCCCCCATTGTGGTCCGCTCATCTTACCTTTTAAGGATGTCCCTCCTATCTTTTTACCACTAACACTCCTCACAGACTGTGGATTGTTTTTTCTCGCTCCGATTGCCCTATCAAATACTTCATCTAATATTCTTTTAGGGATACCAGTTAATCTAACTATATCTGCTTTTGAATTTGATTTATTTTTATCTTGTTTGTATTTAATATTAAAGCGGTTCTTATTAGTCATCACCATTTAAATATATATAGATATTAATATATATATTATTATGAAAAAAAAGGTAGGTAAATATGGGAGTATGTGCCTTTATTGGAAAGGAACTCTTGTATCAACTTATGCAGTAGATGAAACAGATGAACAAAAAGAAATAGATTATTATTATGAAGTAGGAGAACATATGATAAATATGAGTAAACATATAGGATATGATATTATGAAACAAGTAGCAGTCTATTTTGGATTTTTAAACAAAATAGAAAGAAGAAAAAGGGAAAAGTTATCAATTTATGCTTCTGACCACGATAAATTTGCCCATTCATTATTTGCTCTATTAAGATTAAGATTAATACAAAATGATGAATTAAATGGTTATTTATTAATTAAAAAGAAGATTAAGCCAAAGAATAAAAACCGTCCTTATCAACTTTCACCTTAATATCTTCTGGTTCCCCTTCTTCTATAATATCTAATTCTTGGTCCTTTTTAAATTCTCTTTTTTCTTTTGGAGTTGGAGAATAGTCTTTATCTTCAACTATAATTTCTTCAATAGATGCTAAATAAAGAGCTAAATCTTCTCTTTGATTAGATTTACATAAAAGTATTAATTCTTCAAATATTTGCGAATCCATATTATTAATTAGATATTATTTATCGTAGATTACCTTCGGTTTACCATCCAAGAACGGCATATTTGTTGTAGATATCTTCAACAGTAAAATCACCGGAATCTACATCATCCAATAACTTTTTAGCAAAATCTTTGGCATCATCAAAGAGGTCTGTTTTTAAATCGCTATTAACTAAATCCCAAGCCCACACATCATCTTCAAGGAGCGTTTTCCCACCCACCGTTTTTTCCAAGTATTTTAATTGTTCAAGTGTCCACATTATATTTATATAGATATATTTATTTTTTAACTTTTTTTTGAGATTTTTCAGCTTCTTGAAATATCATTGATAGGATATCTTGTGGAGTTCTTTTTAATTTAGTAATTTTATAAACTATTGCAGAACTTTCATCACATTTAGAGAGTTTTCCATCGGGGTCTGTGATAGCAGTAGTAATATCAGCAATAACCGTAGGTTTAGTGATAGTAAATTGTATAGCACCTTTTCCAAAGAAAAAGTCACCTTGGGCAGAATATTTATCAACAACCGAGATAAGGGGTAAATTTGCCCCAGTTGGGTCTCCACCAATAGCAGTATATCCTTCTAAAAGAGAAGACCTTATCGCATAATAAGGTTTTAATACAGATTTTTGTATATCACTTGCTGGTATAGACATAGATTCTGTTTTGATGGATACCTCGGGATGATAGGTAGTTTTAGGATGTGTGGCACTGAATTGTTCGTGGCCACCAACCGTTACCTTTACCGCACTAAAAACAGTATAGGGATATGGTGGTGCAGTATAATACATATTAGCACCAAATCTATTAGTATAATATGCTTTACTATCAGTGGATACAACTTCGCAATTAGTGGTTGGTCTATAAAGTTTTAATTTATTATCATTATTAACTCTTCTTCCGACCACATTAGATGATGAAGCTTTTGCTTGAACTGCTTCATATCTAAATCCTAAAATATCCCATAAATTATCTTCCCAATGCTTTTCAGAGTAACCAAAGTTTTCTATATAAATACCACCGTGAGAATCAAATATATGATAATTACTAATATTTTGATTATCTCCTTGAAAGTATTGTCTATTTGCAGTATTGGCATTTGCGTCAGTTGGTGGTTTTGGATAAGCCGTATTTACATATCTTTGTTGAGTTTTAGGTAGATAAGGTTTAAATGCAGAAGAGAAACCTAATTGTGAAGGTCTTGGATTTAATTTATAAACAGTATCACCAGAGTCCGCATTCTTTCCGGGAGGTGCGAGAGCAAGGAAACTAGTATGTCCCGTATTATTAATATTATCTGCTGGATTACCAGAGTAAGCAGTATTACCTACATTATTAGCAGTATGTAGTCTTACTAATTCAAATCTATTAGTTTCCCCATTATATGCTATTGCTGGATTATTAGCTCCCATATAAACTTGCGTATAATAAGGAGATAAATCGGTTAGTTGAGCGGCGCTCGCACCCGATGTATTTAAGGTTGCAATCTCGGGACCAACCTCTGGAACAACTACATTCGTGGCATTCACTGTGGTAATAGTTCCTTGGTCTACATTAGATTGTCCGGAATAAGGTGAAATAATACAAGTAGAGAATGCTGTTGCGTGGAAATCAAATCCAATTCTTCTTCCTTCTCGTATTGATGGTCGGGCACTTCCGTGTTCACTTGTTTCATTAAATAAATCTACTGGAATACCTTTAAAATCGGTTGTCAGTTGAATAGTATAATAATCTATTAATTTAAAAGTTCCCGTACCAGTCCCATCATCAACAGCAGTTTTGGTATTGAATGCTTGTGCGAATCCATAACTTAATCGCAATTCTCCGGGGAGTGCCGACACATTTGCATCTAAAAATAAATCTCTATTTTCTTCCTCCCACTTCATCATTACCGGATATGAGGTGTGATTAACATTATTAGGAGCAGCCATATTTAGATAATGGTCTGACCCAAATCCATCCATATGATGAGTTTGGGTTGTATCAGTTGTAAAAGCATTCATATGGAAAAATCTAGTAGGAAAGAAGTCAACATCCAACTCTTCATATGGGTTTGTTGACGGCTTGTATGCGTCTTGATTTTCTAATCCTTCAAATAATTCGGGATATAATCCTTGGGCATCTAAAAAGTCTCTAATCTTTTCCAAATTTTCCCGAGTGTAAGGGATATTAGTAGTTACAAAGTCGGCCGCTCGTCTTGGTGGAACTTCCACGCTGTTTTCATTATTAATCTCTATTGCGACTTGAAAACCATCATCTCCATCGGTAAATAATTCGGTTCTATATGCACCAGTAATACTTCTAATTTTTGGACAATTAGGAACTATTTCATTTGCCATTTTTCTTCCAGTTTCAAATATTTCCGGTCTTTTAACACCGATATAAGCAAAAGAAGCAATATAATCAGTAAGATTTTGGGTATTTACGGTAGTCGCCGGAGCAGCGGCATCGTGTTTTAATATAGGTAATGAGCTGCCCCTAAACTGTGTGTAATTAACATTATCAAATTGCCAATAATTAACAGATTCAATAGTTTTATAAGTGCTTGTGCTAACCGTTTTAGTGATATCTCTAACATATCCACCTTTATCTAAAATTTGGAATATTTCGGGTGATTTAGTTTCTGTGAGTTGTCTTGTAACTTGTTCAGCAACAGCAGAAGGAGTATTAAATCCGGCCTCAACCCTTATATCTAATCTTTCTCTAATTCTAATATAATTTGATTCTGAAAAGATACCATTATGTGATTTAGTTGGGAATTGTTTTTCAGCATCTTTTAATTCAAAATCATAATAAACATTATCTTTAACAAACATAGTGAATCTTGAATTATCAACAATTTGTTTATAAATATCGTGATTACTTGCATCTTTATCTTTTCTCCAATCGTCATTACAAAATATATTTGGTCTTACTGTAAATGATTGGAATCCTTCGGTAGTGCTATCTTTTCCAATATAAGTAGTAGGATTACTTGAAACAGTCCCACGAGTATAATTGAAAGCGAAACTTCTTGGTTGTTGGATATATTGAGGATATTCATTACTTGTCATATAATATCCATAAATTAAAGGAGCAACATTATCTTGCAAAGGTATAGTTTGTCCACTTTTAATAGTAGTGGTTAATTTCCTATATTTACCTAATCTATATTTAGCATTATAAGTAGTATCCATAATAACATAAGGTTCTAATTTGTCTGTTTCTGTGTAATCAATTATTTCATTAATTCCAGTATGCTTCCCAGAGAACTCAATCGTACTAGGATTAGCACTTCCAACTTCATTAATAAATACTGACTCCATCTCAATCTTATCCCCAATATCTAATTTGACTGCTTGTTGGAGAGTATTTGTCCATATAGCGTTTTCGGTATTATTACCTCCTCGTGCTTCCACCCCCGATTTACGTGAACAATTAATTAAAAGGGTATCTGTGTATTCACTCATTATAATATATAGATATAATTTAATTATCATCTTTAATCCAATTTTTCTGAATTAGTAACTCATACTTTTCAGAATGTTTAGTTTTAAAATAATCTAAATTATCTTTCTTTTTGTGATAATTATATATATTTTTAGCATTTTGAAAGTCTTTATTTTCTTGATAATATTCTCTTCGTTTATCCTTATTATTATGATACCAAACCTTGGCTCTATATTTATTTTTGGCTTGGAAAGTAGGGTCATTCTTTAAAACTTCGTGATAATGTTTTATTTCCGATTCTCTCTTCTTTTTATATGCGTCAACGATGGTTTGAATTTGCTCGTCATTTAATTGTTCCATATTTATATTTATACAAGAAAATAATTCTCTAAATATATCTTATTTAGGTTTTTCTCTAATGTGGAATACAGTGATAGTTTTCCCAACAAGAGCAGTACATAATCTTTCATTTTCATAACAATAATCAACATCAAATGAATTAAGGTATAAATCAGTTGGATTATTTAAATCAATATAGGTTTTTTCAGATGGTTCAAAATAAAGACCACCAGTATCATTACCACTTGTATCAAATCTTGGTAGATGTGCGACTATTTTAGATTGAGTTCCCATTCTTGCATTTACTGAACTTTGAGTAAAGTTATTTAATCTTATAAATAAAGAAATATTTGAAGTTAATGTTGGAGTGGAAATACTTGAAACATTAACCACAACATTTGTAGTAGTTCCAGTTGGAGATATAGGATTCCCGCTAAATCCAAAGAGTTCCATAGTATTACATCTTTGAGTTAAAGCTGCTAGTAGACCATATATCTGCGCACTCGTGGATAGTGAAGGTCCTTTAATTTGAGTGGTGATGATTTGATTTTCATAACCATCCATACCACCACTCGCATTAACTTTTAGTGGTGCTAAAACCACTGCCCCCGCTTTATCATTAAAAGGTCTTGCTTCCATAGACCTAGCCCATTGTGTTTGATTTACATTATCCTCACACCACTGCCACCAGTCATATCTAGTAGGGTTAGAGTTAGTTTCTAAATCCGGATAATTAGTGTAATGTGATACAGAATCAAGAGTGATTGATTTACCAAGCCCGGTCGCACCGAAAATAGGATACATCGCCCATTTAGCACACGTAGTGGGATTAGTAACCTCATTCTTTTCACCACCAGCCGCCGCAATAGTGGTATAATCAACAAGGAGGACTTCCGCTCCTTTATTATCAATTAATGATATACTTAATTCTTCATTATTAAGTTTAAATTTAACCTTTTCATAATTTGCCCCAGCCGCCACATTAGTTCTTAAATTATAAGGGTTCGGTCCGGGGAAATTAGCATTATGTGCGCCATAATAAATAATTTCATTCATAACTAGTTCATTATTTCCACCACCAGTACCAGCAGAGTTAACAGACGATTGGAATACTCTCAATGATTCTGCCCCTCTTAATACACATATATCACAATAGGCAACACCACCAGACTGTCTAAAAAACGACCCATTATTACCACCACCTTCACGTCTCGGATTGAAAGCATTAGGCATAACAATACCACTCTCTTTACGAGTATTAACACGAGTTAAACCGGCAATCCACGGAGAGCGTGCCGAACTGGAATTAGCATTAGAAAAATCTATAATTACTTCACCTTCATTTTGAGATACTGGGAAATTATCCGCTCTGACTTGGAAACCTTGCCCCACCGCATTAGCCGTGGTGACCGTTTTATCAGTATTAGATAGAGTAAAATTACCACTTTCACCTTCTGATACATCAGTGAAATTGAAATCACTATTTTTAGTAGTCTTTGCAGTTTGCTGTGTGAAAACCCAATCATAACCATTCCACGTATTACTATTATAAGAAGGCTCTACGGTTATAGTCGCAGAATTAGCAGTAATCAAAGATGGGTGATATGCTCTTTGAGCGAATCCTCTTTGAATCATAGGGGCAAATCCAGCAACATTAGTGTTAATTTTTCTTCCATTTTCTAATTCATTTTCATCCCCAGCATATCCGATAAAAGGTACGGAAGTAGTAGATTGAGCATTAGCACCATTAGTAGTGAAAGGTCTTCCAAAATAATGACCAAAAACAGAGTTTGATTTAGATATAACAATCTCACCAGTTTTATTAATTTTAGAAGATTGTAATGCTATTTGTGAATTAGCTGGAATCTTCAAAGTATTTAACAATCTATTAGAATAGGAAAATGGTTTGAAAGCATTAGAATTGTTGGTAATATTTAATTCATCGTCAATATTGGCAGTAACAATTAGACTCATTATACGTTATATAATATTTTAATATTATCTATAAAAAAAATATAAAATATTATATATGAAGAAGAAAATAGTTCAAGTGAAGCAAATTCAAAATCCCCGAACTTATGATAAACCGCAAATAGATATTAAAAAAGATTTAGATGATGATAAGAAGATAAAACCCGAAAATATATTTGAAGGGTATAAGAAGTCGTCTAAAAAGAAGCAATAAGAGAATCATATTCATTTTTAATATCAATAAAATCAGTATGAGAGCCACCTTTATCTGGATGATATTTTCTTGCAAGTTCTCTGTAATTCTTTTTTAATTCTTCCATACTTGAAGATTTTCTTAATTTATTTATTTTTGATTCAAAAGTTTGAAATATTTTATTATCATTAATATTAAAAGGAGTTCCGTAATCTCTATTATTATGCCGATTATTATTAATAACATATTCCTTATCCGAGTCTGCCCACCATCCCGGATATGCCACGCCCATAGATAAATATATTAATATTTTAATTTTATTAATACTTCAAATTTCATATTAATGTTAACATTTTGTTAACAATTTTAACACTTTTTATACAAAAGATATCTTATTTTGGATTTGTTTTATTTTTTTTTTTAACTTTACAAATAAATTATTTTTTACATTAAAGTTGTTAGTTTTTGTTAACATTTTGTTAAAGGATATCTTGTTGTAGAAGATGTCTTATTTTGATTTGTTTTTTATTTTTATTTTTTACTTACAAATAAATTATTTATTGATTAATATTTTATTAATATTTTGTTAATTGAAGTTAAGGATGTCTTACATAAAAAATATCTATCTATCTATCTATTTATTCAAATTTGTTAGCTAACTCCCATTTTATTGCACCCTTCTTCCAAGGATGTGGTTTGCCATTGAGTTTCTGACCCCAGTCATCACTCATATATGTTCCGTGCCATCCACTCTTTTTCTCTCCAATTAGGAACTGGTCAAATTGAATGGAGTGTTTCAAACAGAAACAAGTGTCGTTGCCGATGTACTCGGTGGTGTCACGTATATTGTGATTGCAATCACCACCGAGTCCGTTCCTCCACATCCGAGCCCTACACTTGTTCGGTCTCTCTGCCCAATACTTGTCCCATCCACTCATCACGGGTTGCGTTTTCTCGGTCTAGTATCTAGTGAGTTTGTAAGTGATACTCGTATTCGTAGAGGAACTTCAAATTTGTCGGTTGAGGGAGATGATTCGGAACGATTTGCGAGATATTGGGAACGAGTTGGGAAATCCGAAGACCTCCCAAATCCGTCGTAATTATCTCCCTCAAACCACAAATTTGAAGTTGGGGTAGGAATGGATATCACATATATAAATAGAGAGAGTTGGAGATGTCTGTATTCATCTCTCAATTGCTGGAAGAGTCTCTGGAATCCCCGAGTGATTTGTCCGGCATCCACGAGCGTGTGTTGGAGATTGTGACGCAGATGGAGACTGGTGAAGTTGGAGAGCTGGTCACCGTGTTGAAGAAGGCACAAGAGGATTTGAATGAGCAGATGGATTTCTCGTACTTCAAGAGGGTGAAGGAGTTGGAGAAGGAACTGATGGAAGCAGTTGACGTTGTTAGGATTATGAGTAAGACAGAAGAACTGAACTTGGATTTGCAAAAGAAACAGAATGAAGAGATTGAGAGGTTGGAGGCGGAGAACAAGGAACTGAAAGAGCAACTGGCAATCAAGGAGGCGGAGCAAGAGGAGGAGGCAAATTTGATTTGTAGTCTCAAAGAGGAGAACAAGAGGTTGAAGGAGGAGAACGAGAAAAGATTTGATAAGATTAAAGAGATGGAACAAGAGGTTGGTGTTGCGAAGCTTGTTCATCATCAAAATATGGGGCTTTTAGAAGAGAAGCTGAATTTGGAGAAGGAGATGAAGAAACTGAAAGAGGAGAACGAGAGACTCAAAGAGAGACAAATGATTCAGAATGCTATTGCAAGTGAACATATCAATGAAATCAATGATGTTCACGGCGAGTATGGAAAGAAGATTCGCAAACTTGAAGAGGAGATAAAGAAACTGAAAGAGAAGTCATAAAATGATAGAAAATGTCAAATAATCAAGTCGGTAATAGTCGTAAATAAA
>VMHT01006368.1_pt1 | contig 12109 bp, 12 predicted proteins | sample 4693611 | NCBI WGS metagenome assembly VMHT01 (sample SAMN12280063, study PRJNA550983) | marine metagenome | isolation source: seawater sampled from same location over 5 years 0.02-0.2 micron viral filtrate | place: USA: collected off the coast of southern California halfway between the port... ...
CCCATTTCAGCGGCAGGTGTATTGATCCTATGGTTAGGGTGGTTCGGTTTCAACGGAGGTTCAGTATTATCTGCTGATCCTGCGCTCACCTCTTTGGTTCTCGTAACAACATCTTTAGCTGCAGCTGCAGGTGGTATATTTGCATTTGTCTTTTCACTTATCCTTTACAAGAATTACGACGTAACTATGTTTATGAACGGTATTCTTGGTGGACTTGTAGGTATTACTGCCGGAGCTGACTTAATGAGTCCTCTTGATGCAGTTATCGTAGGTGGTATTGGAGGTATTGTTGTTGTTCTTGCGATTGCTTTTATGGACAAGCGAAAGCTCGACGATCCCGTTGGAGCCATTGCAGTTCACTTGTTTGCAGGAATCTGGGGAACACTAGCTGTTGGTCTTTTCGGTGACAGTGCATCTTTCGAACAGTTTGCTGTTCAGGCTGCATGTGTTGGTATCACAGGTGTATTCTGTGTTGTATCATGTACAATCATCGGGTTAATCACCTCAAAGGTGTTTGGTGGAATGCGTGTGAGCAAAGAAGAAGAAATTGCTGGATTGGACGGAGCAGAGCATGGCATGTCTGCATATGCTGACTTTCGTTTGAACCAACATTAGTTAGGTTATAGTTTAGTTCTTTAAAATCCCGCTTCGGCGGGATTTTTTTTATCCCTATCATATTCCTTAATTTTGCACACAATATGAGCGCACTCACATTAGTTATTCAATGCCCCGATCAAAAGGGAATTATCGCAGAAGTCACGCAATTTATATACAGCCACAAAGGGAATATCTTGTATATCGATCAGTATGTCGATCGTGAAAACAAGGCGTTTTTTATGCGTCTTGAAAGCGAATTTAATGGCGATCTAAAGGCCATCGACCAGTTTGAAGAAGCATTTACCTCTGGACCTGCTAAAAAATACAATATGGTCTGGTCACTACACCCCCATGATAAAAAACCAAGAATGGCATTGTTTGTTTCCAAATATGATCATTGCCTGTATGACCTATTGGGGCGTTTTAAATCTGGTGAACTGGAAGTCGAAATCCCTTTTATCTTAAGTAATCATGCAGATTTACAGCCAATTGCTGAGGCATTTGACATCCCCTACTATCACATTCCAGTCACGAAAGAAACCAAAGCGAAAGCAGAAGAAAAGCAACTTTCATTGCTAAGAGAACACAATGTTTCTTTTATCGTTCTCGCGCGATATATGCAAATTATCTCTGCCAAGCTGATTCAACATTTTCCAAATAAAATCATAAACATTCACCACTCCTTCCTCCCCGCTTTTCCAGGTGCAAAGCCGTATCATTCTGCTTTTGAACGTGGCGTGAAAATTATTGGAGCGACAAGTCATTACGTGACTGAGGAACTAGATGCTGGACCAATTATTGAGCAAGAAGTTGCGCATGTGACACACACACACAGTGTCGGTCAATTGGTAGCCAAAGGGAGGGATTTAGAAAAGATTGTTTTATCACGCGCTGTTAAAAATCATATAGCGCACAAAGTAATGGTCTATTCCAATAAAACTATCGTGTTTTCTTAATTAGCCAATTTCTGGATAAAGGAAATTGAATTTCTGTTAAACTTTTCCGGCTGATCAACGTTTACGACATGCCCACAATGAGGAACAACACAAAGCTGTGCCGAATGATGAGCTTGAGATAGCTTTTCAATACTTGGTAAAAACATATAGTCTTCACTGCCCATCACGTAAAGAGTGGGAATCTTAATGTCAACTTGTCGAAACAGGCGCAAAAGAGGTTTAAGTTCTGCAGTGAGTTTGTACCAACGTAAAAACTCTTTTTGATATAGTTTTTTAGCCTCACGCACAAAAAGGATCCTCGATTCTTTATGGCTCTTTTTGGGCATAATGATATAGGCAAAAAAGCTATATAGCCAGAGATAAGGGACAATAGATTTAAAAATATTCCCAAAACGCATCAAAATCTGAGATCGAACATTTAGCTTCATAATAGCACCCGCCATAACCATACTTGTCACTCTTTTTGGATACATTTCTCCCAACTGTCGAATTAGAATCGTACCCAACGAAATTCCAACAAAATGAGAAGCCGAAATCTTCTCTTTATCCATAACGGCTACAATGTCCTCGGCAAGAACATCAAAAGTGTATTTTTTCTTAAATGCATTTGAAAACTGCATTCTCGACTTGCCATGCCCGCGAAGATCCAAGAGGAGAACATTGAAATGTTTTGTGAATTCACGTAGCTGCTTAAACCATATCGAAGAACTCCCACCTGCTCCATGAACAAAAGTGACCCAAACATCTGATGTGGCGTGATAATGAGTAGTGTAATGAAGCATTAGAGCAATGTTTTCATTTGTTGTTGTAAAGCCAAAGCGGAAGCACGTGCTGCTTTGGCATAATCGTCTCCAGACGAAGCGAAAATGATACTTCGGGAAGCGTTGACCAATAGACCAATATCATCGTTTGCAACAGCATGAAATACCGCATCAAGATCTCCGCCTTGTGCGCCTACACCAGGAACCAAAAAGAAAGCATTTGGCGCTAAGGCACGAATGGTAGCAAGATGATCCGTTTTTGTGGCTCCTAGCACATACATCAGTCGCTCAGCCCCATTCCATGTTCGACTTGTCGCAACAACTGCTTCATAAAGCGATTTATCAGCATAGTTCAATGTTTGAAAGTCATAGGCCCCTTGATTGGATGTCAACGCTAGTAACACTGCATACTTACCTGGAAACTGTAAAAAAGGCTCGACAGAATCACGCCCCATATATGGAGCAACTGTGACAGAATCGAACGGAAGTTTCTCAAAAAAAGCACGTGCATATTGGGTGGATGTGTTTCCGATATCACCACGTTTCGCGTCGGCAATCGTAAAATGATTGGGATAGTTTTCGTGCAAATATTGAATCGTTTGTTCGAGAGCCTGATAACCCATACTACCCTCGGATTCATAAAAAGCCGTATTTATTTTATAAGAGACCGCAAGGTCGTGAGTGGCATCGATAATTACTTTGTTAAAAGCAAACTGGGCATCAGAACGGTTTCTTAGTTGAGATGGTAGTTTGGTCAAATCTGAGTCCAGCCCTACGCATAAGAATGATAACTTTTTTTGGATCTGCTCAGTCAGTAATTGGGTTGTCATATCAATTCGCCAGAGACTTTAAGTTTTTCAGTATTGTAATGCAATTGGATTTCATCAATAAGCTTATTGAGGTCGCCATTGACTATATTTTGAAGATCATAAAGAGTGAGACCTATTCGATGGTCCGTTACACGTCCTTGCGGATAGTTGTAGGTACGAATCTTCGCCGACCGATCTCCTGATGACACCATCGCATTGCGCTTGGCTGAATCTGCTTCGAGTTTTTTGCTCAATTCGAGCTCATACAAACGCGATCGCAAAACCTTAAGCGCTTTCTCTTTGTTTTTGTGCTGAGACTTTTGATCCTGACATTGCGCTATAATCCCTGTTGGGATATGGGTTAAGCGAACTGCCGAGTAAGTGGTATTGACAGATTGTCCTCCAGGACCTGACGAACAAAAGAAATCCAAACGGACTTCATTCATGTCAATTTCAATGTCAAACTCTTCAGCTTCGGGCAAAACCATCACGGTTGCAGCTGAAGTGTGAACCCTCCCCTGCGTTTCTGTTTGGGGAACACGCTGCACACGGTGTACGCCAGACTCAAATTTCATCGTTCCATATACATCGGTACCTGAAACTTCTAAAATAATTTCTTTAAATCCACCGGCTGTTCCTTCGTTTAGGTCAACTACGCTCACTTTCCATCCTCTACTTTCGCAGTATTTAGTGTACATTCGGTAGAGATCACCTGCAAAAATACTTGCCTCATCACCCCCTGTACCTGCCCGAAGTTCCATGACAATGTTTTTTGTGTCTTCAGGATCTTTTGGGATCAGCATAAAACGAATGGTGTCTTCAAGTTCGGGAAGATGCACCTTAACATCTTCTAACTCTTCTTTGGCCATGTCAATCATTTCAGAATCTGTTTCCGTAGAAATAAGCTGTTCAGCTTCTTGTTGACGATTGATAAGATCAAGATATTCTTTGCGTTTTTCCATAAGGGCACATAAGTCCTTATACTCACGATTGAGCGCGATATAACGTTTTTGATCAGATATCACCTCGGGTTGAATGATCAAATCTGATACTTCGTCAAAACGCTGTTTCACTATAGCTAAACGCTCAATCATAACGACAAAGTTACGACAAAATCAGCCAATCTACCCTGCGTTTATTTTAACATAAAAATGAATAAAAAGAAAGCAGTTTTCTACAGTTCTCATAGAGTAAATAATTTTAACAAATTTTTATAACAAAAACTATTTTAAGACAGTTTTTACTCACTGTCCGTGACCTAAATTCTAAATCCTCCTTGTAGTTTCATGGAATATAATCAAACAATATACTATGAAACAATTATCAAATTGTGGTATCGTATTACTGTTTGGCGCGTTGCTATTAAGTCCTCTTTCCATTTGGGCTCAGGAGCAAGTTTCGGGAACAGTAACCGATGAAAATGGCGCTCCCCTTCCTGGAGCTACCGTATTGGTGGAAGAAACCAACCAAGGAACAACCACAGACTTTGATGGAAACTATCAAATCAATGCCGCACAAGGGCAAACGCTAGTGTTTAGCTACGTGGGGTATACCACACAAATGCTTGAAATTAGCTCTGGAACACTTGACCTCCCTGTTCCAAAAAGATATACATATCCTCAATCCGAACAGACAATTAATGGTGAAAATGTGAAAGCTGCAAACGGAGGTAACGATACTCAGCAAACATCAATTTTTTGGGACACACAATAAAATTGATGTTTTTGACTGAACTTTATTAAAAAACCCCTCATCCGAGGGGGTTTTTAATACCTAAACTCTCCGTGTGGGGAGGAAATTGTAAGCATCTTTTCGGCGGCGGCCTCCACCCTGCCAACTACTTTGGCGGCCACACCAAAAGATTCGGAAATCTGGATGATTTCAGCGGCAACCACTTCGGGCACATACAGTTCCATGCGGTGACCCATATTAAAAACCTGATACATTTCTTTCCAGTCTGTTCCAGACTGCTCTTGAATCAGTTTAAACAAAGGAGGTGTGTCAAACAAGTTGTCCTTAATGACATGAAGCTCATCGATAAAATGTAAAATTTTGGTTTGGGCTCCTCCACTGCAATGCACCATTCCATGGATCTGCTTCCGATCAACTTGATTTAAAATCGCTTTGATAATGGGTGCATAGGTTCTAGTTGGGGACAGCAACAACTTTCCTGCATCAAGAGGGGTCTCGGTGGGGTCTGTAAGGGCTTTATGCCCTGAATAAACCAATTCGTTAGGCACATCAGGATCAAAGCTTTCGGGATATTTTTTGGCTAGGAGTTTAGAAAATACATCATGGCGCGCCGAAGTCAATCCATTGCTTCCCATGCCGCCATTGTACTCACTTTCATAAGTAGATTGCCCAAAGGAGGCCAGTCCCACAATCACATCCCCTGCTTGAATGTTTGCATTATCAATCACGTCTTCGCGCTTCATCCTTGCGGCAACTGTAGAATCAACAATAATCGTTCGCACCAAATCCCCTACATCGGCGGTCTCGCCTCCCGTACTGTGAATATGTACACCATGACTAGCCAATTCAGCGATAAGCTCCTCCGTCCCTTGAATAATAGCGGCGATAACTTCTCCAGTTATTTTGTTTTTGTTACGCCCTATGGTCGAAGAGAGAATAATATTATCAACTGCACCAACGCATAACAAATCATCAACATTCATGATAAGTGCATCTTGGGCAATCCCCTTCCAGACCGATAAATCACCAGTTTCTTTCCAATACATGTAGGCCAGCGAAGACTTGGTACCTGCCCCATCAGCATGCATTACAATGCAATGATTTGGATCTTGGGTTAGATAGTCAGGAACAATCTTGCAAAACGCATTTGGAAACAAGCCCTTGTTTATGGAAGCTATTGCCTTGTGAACATCATCTTTGGTAGCGGATACCCCACGAAGGTTATAGCGTTTGTCGGCCATGAGTTATGTTTTTAGCAAAGATATCCGTTTGAAGCTTATCGTAAAAACAAAAGTTCACGATACTTCACCATTGACCACAACTCATCATCAACCATTAGTTCTAATCGGTCAGAATTGTATCGGATTTCGTCAAATAAAGGAAGTACTTCATTGCAGTACAACTGCGCACGCTGCTCATTGTTCGATATCGCATTTGCCTTTTTACGAGCATTGATCATGTCAGTGACTCCTCGATTTAGATTAGCGATGTGAGCAGATATTTTTTCAATTAAATCCATTTGTTCACTGGCATGCTTGGTGTATTGATTTCCATAAATCTCTTTCAGTCCACGAACATTTTCAATAAGTGTGTTTTGATAACGTACCGCAGTCGGAATAATATGATTTCGAGCAATATCCCCTAAGACACGACTTTCAATTTGAATACGCATGACATACTCTTCAACTTGCACCTCATAGCGTGCTTGTACTTCGGTGGCGTTCATCACTCCCATACTTTCAAAAAGTGCAACCGTATTTTTATCAATACGAGCTTTTAAAGCATCTGGTGTTTTTGGTGTGTTTGACAATCCACGACGCTTCGCCTCTTTTGCCCATGAATCGCTGTATCCGTCTCCTTCAAAAAGAATGGGTCGTAATTTCTTGATATAATCACGTAACACATTGAAAACTGCATCATCTTTTTTCAACTTTTTGGTCTTGACCAGCTTATCGACTTCCTTTTTGAAAGATTTCAATTGATTAGCGACAATCGTGTTTACCACAGTCATTGGATTGGCACAATTTGCTGACGAGCCAACCGCACGAAATTCAAATTTATTACCTGTAAAGGCAAAAGGTGACGTTCGGTTTCGGTCTGTATTATCTAACAATATTTCAGGAATCTTACCAACAACATTCAACTTAAGATCGGTTTTTTCTTTCGGTGAAAGTTTCCCTTCAGATACATTTTCAAGGTCGTCAAGAACCTTGGTTAGGTGTTCACCTATAAAAACAGACAATATAGCAGGTGGTGCTTCATTGGCTCCTAATCGGTGATCGTTACTGGCACTCGCCACTGAAGAGCGCAATAAGAACTCGTAGTCCTTAACCGCCTTAATCGTATTGATGAAAAAAGTGAGAAACTGGAGGTTACGCATCGGTGTTTTTCCTGGGCTCAACAAATTCACACCAGTATCAGATTGTAAGGACCAATTGTTGTGTTTTCCTGAACCGTTAATTCCAGCAAATGGTTTTTCATGGAGCAGTACTTTTAGATTATGCTTGTTCGCAATCTTACCCATAATATCCATCAATAATGCGTTGTGATCAACCGATAGATTTGCTTCTTCGAAAATAGGTGCCAGCTCAAATTGGTTTGGCGCCACCTCATTGTGACGAGTTTTTACAGGAATCCCAAGCAACATTGATTCATGCTCCAATTCTCGCATAAATGATAATGCTCTGTTTGGTATTGAGCCAAAATAATGATCATCAAGCTGTTGTCCTTTAGCAGGGGCATGACCTAAAAGTGTACGACCTGTAAGCACAATGTCAGGACGACTCTGTGCCAATGATTTATCAATTAAAAAGTATTCTTGTTCCCACCCTAATGTGGCAATAACCTTGTTGACAGTCTTATCAAAAAATTGAGCCACATCTGTTGCAGCGTGATCAACTGCTTGTAATGCACGCAAAAGAGGTGTTTTATTGTCAAGTGCTTCACCGGTATAAGACACGAAAATTGTAGGAATACAAAGAGTAGTGCCGTAAATAAAAGCGGGGGATGTGGGGTCCCAAGCGGTATAGCCACGTGCTTCAAAAGTATTACGAATACCACCACTTGGAAAACTCGAAGCGTCAGGCTCTTGTTGAACTAGCTGTGCGCCTTCAAAATTTTCAAGTGCTGTTCCATCTGATGCCATATCAAAAAAGGCATCGTGTTTTTCAGCAGTCGCTCCTGTTAGGGGCTGGAACCAGTGGGTGTAGTGAGTTGCTTTTTTGGATAAGGCCCAATCACGCATAGAAGCAGCAACGTGATCGGCTACTTTTCTATCGATTTGAGTTCCCTTGTCGATGGCCATACAAACTTGCTGATAGGCTTCTTTTGTAAGATAGGCCCGCATTGATTTTTTATCAAACACATGCGTAGCAAATAATTGTGAGCGATCTTGATGCTCTTGTGATTCAATGGGTTGGCGTTGGGATGCGGTTTGTACAGCTGAAAAACGAATTGTAGACATAAAAGTAGATTTTAATCAAAAATAAGCAATTATATCCCAAATCACTAGTCCAAAAACTGCAATATTCTCATTATGAATTGAATAAATTATTAAAAAATAAGTTTACCCTGTATAAAAATAGGGTGTTCATAAAACTTAATAAGATGTTTATAGTTTACCCCCTATGAATTGATGGGGAGATTCAAAAAAAATTACATTTGTTGAGTAAAAATTTTATTATGAGTAAGTCAAAACTTGAATATTTATGGTTGGATGGGTATAAACCCGTTGCCAATCTAAGAGGTAAAACTAAGATCATTGAAGATTTTAGTGGTAAGCTTGAAGACGTTCCTATGTGGGGGTTTGACGGTAGTTCAACCCAACAAGCGATAACTGGTTCTTCAGACTGTTTGTTAAAGCCTGTGGCTATTTATCCTGACCCTGCCCGTAGAGATGGTTTTTTGGTCATGACAGAAGTATTGAATCCTGATGGAACATCTCACGCATCAAATGGTAGAGCAGCTATCGATGATGACGATGATGATTTCTGGTTTGGATTTGAACAAGAGTATTTTCTTTGGGATCCGGAAACAAACCTTCCACTAGGATTCCCTAAAGACCAAACTCCACAAGGGCAATTTTACTGTTCAGTTGGTGGCAGTAATGCATTTGGTAGAGAAATTATGGATCGTCACCTTGACCTATGTCTTGATGCTGGTATCAACGTCGAAGGAACAAACGCTGAGGTTGCTCCTGGACAATGGGAATACCAAACATTTGCAATGGGTGCAGCGAAAGCTGGTGATGAAATGTGGGTAGCACGTTATATTCTAGAGCGTTTAGCTGAAGAGTATGGTTTGTCTATCAACTACCATCCAAAACCACTAGGTGCAACAGACTGGAATGGTTCTGGTATGCACGCAAACTTCTCAAATACTACGCTCAGAACTTGTGGTTCTAAAGAGACGTATGAAAAAATTTGTGAAGCTTTCCGCCCTGTGGTTAAAGAACATATCGAGGTGTATGGCGCATACAACGACCAACGTTTAACTGGTGAACACGAAACGCAGTCAATCGACGAATTCAGTTACGGCGTTTCTGATCGAGGTGCCTCTATTCGAATTCCAATTATGACAGTTGAAAAAGGTTGGAAAGGATGGTTGGAAGACAGAAGACCAGCTTCTAACGGAGATCCCTACAAAATTGCAGCGCGAATCATTAAGACCGTGAAGTCTGCAAAGGTTTAGTTTTTCTGAACTTTAGATAATAAAAAAGCACCCTTTGAGGTGCTTTTTTTTATGCCATCGTTTTAACAATAAACAAAACATATAGTGTTAAAAGAAGTAATCCATCTCGCCAATACATTTTCATTTTTACAGGAACGAAAACAAGCGGCACCAACATGGCTGCAATCCCTAGCATAACATAAATATCAAAGTCAAGTAAGGTGTTGTCAGTGACTGTTAAGGGGTGAATTAAAGAAGTAATTCCTAGTACTGCCAATATGTTAAACAGGTTTGATCCCAAAAGATTTCCCAATGAAATTGCATTTTCACGTTTAGCAACTGCCACAAGTGAAGCTGCAAGTTCAGGGATGCTTGTTCCAACAGAGACAACTGTAATTCCAATGACACGTTCACTAACACCAATTTGATTGGCAACACGAACTGCGCCATGTATTAGTAGCTCTGAACCCAAAGCTAGGAACGCTCCACCAAAGACAGCAAACAAAATGATTCCAGTCCATGACAATGACGTTTTCAGATCTTCGGACTCAAAATCAGTATTGTCTTTAAAGCGAAAAAGGTACAAGAGCATAAGGATAAGTAAAACAACAAAAAATAACCCTTCAATCTTAGAAATTGATCCATTTTGGAGAAATATCCACAAGAGTAATGAGGCAGCAAACATCAAGGGCCAATCTGATTGATAAAAACTTTTAGAAATCTCTATTCGCGTAAACAACAAAACAACACCGAGCACCAACCCAAGGTTTGCGATGTTAGAACCAACAACATTCCCCAATGCTAAATCGGGATATCCTTCAAGCGCTGAACGAATGCTTACAATGAGTTCGGGCAATGAGGTTGCAAATGAAACAACTGTCATTCCAATAACAATTTTTGGGATTTTAAATTTATTTGATGTTCCAACGGCTGAACGCAACAACCATTCTCCTCCAACAACTAGACCTACAAGTCCGCCAATAATTTTTAAAATTTCAATTCCCATAATGCGAAGATACAACACAACACTTTTTGTACTTTTGCATATGCAAAAATTCTTTTTTATTGTGATCGCAAGGATAAATAAATTACTGTTCCCCAGTTTCTCAAAACGTGGCCTTGACCTGAGCAAGGCTTCCAAGTTGCAGCTGGCGATAATTGCTTGGCGTGCTTATGTGACAAAGCGAGCCATTTAGTTTGTTACCTAGGTAAAATAAGATATATTTGCCTTCGAAGGCAGGTAGAAAAATACCCTGAAACAGAGTATCAAAGCATAGACTTTAAAGACCTAATAAAGTGGGTGGATTAGTTAATTATTAATATTAGGATTATTGTGATGCATAATTAAATATCCACCATCACCATCATCTTCTTTATGAAATGAAATGAGACCTTGTAATTTTGCTTCCTGACACTTGTATGCAACGGCTTCTATTGAATCAGTAGATTCTAATATTTTACTGAAATCACAATTTTCTTTGACATCTTTATATATTTCTTCATAAGCCATGTAGTTTGTAAAACCATCAGAAAACTTTAGACGCCATGATTTTGTTTTAATATAATATGAACCCCAACGATAGGCTGTGTAATTACCTAAGCTATCTTTCTCTAATCCATCGGCATAAACTATACTTATACTATCAGTACTATGCCTTTTGTAATCATTTTCAATCATGACTTTTCTAAAACGTTCTACATCCGTCATTGTTATTATCTCTTCAAAGGTTTGAGAAAACCCTAAAGCAGGTAACATAAACAGAAAAAGAAGTTTGTTCATCGTATTGTTTTTAATTCATTTAATTCTTTACAACCTTATAACTCACTTCTTCGTTCTCTACTTTATCAAGTGCTTTTACTATGTAAGTAGCAGAGGATAAGTGCGACATATCAATCGTATTTCCTGTTAGTGCCATTACCTTTTTGCCTTGTAGGTTGTAAACTTCGATGTCGTATTGTTTATCGCCTTTTAGATTAACTATTGAAGTAGTTGGGTAATAGTTTTGTCTTCAATTTTCCATGAGCCAAGTTTTAAACCGTTTGATAATAGAGCTTCTTCCCAAAATAAAATAATCGTTTCAAGTGGCTCGCCATCAGAGGAGGTTTCAGCATAAAAAGCAAATGTTGCTGTTTCATCAAATCCATATCTGTTAATGATTTCAACCTCAGTAGTCTTCTCAAGTTTTTTTTGACTTTGACTAAACCCCAAGACAGGCGTAATCAACAAGAAGAGTAATAGTTTCTTCATCGTATTGTTTTTAGTGGTACTAATTTAAAAAAAAATCAATAAGTTTGCCACCTCGTTGTACTCATATAAAATGAGTGATTGTATAACATGTTTTACACGACGTTGTACACACGCAAAAAAACAAGAGCGCAACGAGGGCATTTTTAAAGAATATACCGGCCTCGTGGCGCAACTGAATAGCGCATCTGATTACGGCTCAGAAGGTTACAGGTTTGAATCCTGTCGAGGTCACTAAATCGGAGAATTGATTCACAGGAATTGGTTCTCCTTTTTTTATATTTTGATTACCTTGTAACTCAAACTTTCCTTTGTTTCTAAATCAATAGCATTCACAATATAGGTTGCACTTGAAAGATGCTCAACATTAATAGAGTTACC
>VMHT01088178.1_pt1 | contig 12109 bp, 9 predicted proteins | sample 4693611 | NCBI WGS metagenome assembly VMHT01 (sample SAMN12280063, study PRJNA550983) | marine metagenome | isolation source: seawater sampled from same location over 5 years 0.02-0.2 micron viral filtrate | place: USA: collected off the coast of southern California halfway between the port... ...
GAGAATTCACATAAGTAATTTTTACAGCACCATCATCTTCAGTTTTAGTATTAGTACCTTGTGCAGTCCAATTAGCATCATCACCATCTATACCATCCCATAATTCAGAACCTAATCTTTGATAAAAAGCCCCATTATCAGTTAATTCTGTTGGGCTTATTATTTGTCCTACACCTGAAGATTCCGCTATGCTTGAAGTAAATTGATTTAAAACTAATTTACCATATTGTGTTCTGTCATTTTCTAAATAAAAATCATTACTACTAGTGTATGGGTGTAATTGTAAATGCATATCCGAAGAGGATATACTACTTGATAAAGTAAGTAAATGTTGTTGTGAGTCAGATCTGTAAGGTTTTACTCTAAATTCGATTGTTTTTTCTGAAGCTGATAAGGCCGTTGCTGCTGAACTACTCCATTCTGATTCTATAAAAAATCCTTGGGTGTTTGCTGAATTACCCTCAAGTATTCTCAAGTATTTATTTTGAGCAAATACATTATAATCGTCTCTATTAGGAGAGGATCCCATGTATTCTTTTACATTTAATATTGTATCAGGAATACCATAACAACTAATTAAAGCTTGTATTCCTCTGGCTGTTCCTTTAGATTTTAAAAGATAAGGTGCATTATGATAAAGCCTTTTCCAAATTTCTTTTGTTATATCCCCTTTAGGAGGTAAAGCACCAGCCGATCCTGTTATCACATTGGTTTTTAATTCCCCTATAGTTGTTGTTTTGCTTTCTAAAATATAATTTACTAAGTCTTGATTTTCAAATTGATCAAGAGCATCTATACCTAAACTCTGTAGAGTATAATAAACTAAATCTTTAGAAACACCATAAATGTGGCTGTTGTTTCTTATTTGGGTTATTTCCTTTATATGAGCCCATACTGGATCAAAGAAATTACCTATCATGTTACAGAATAATAGATAAGGGGCATTTTCATCTTTATCCCCTATATGATTGGGGATAGTGTTGATTAAATTATTTTGATTTTGTATATCATATATTGATGAGGAATTTAACTGACCACCATAATGGGGGCTTGTGCTTATAGAACTTCCCAACCACGTTAGTGCTTCCGAAGATGTTGGGGAGGCCTGAATATAAGGTTCTGATGAGTTGGTTTTTGGCCAAGAGTATGCTCCTGATTCAAAATATAAAAATCTCTCATAACCATCAAAATCCTGTATTAGTTTTTCTTTTTTATTCCCTATAGAAGATGTAGCTGAAAGAACTACTGCTGATTGGGATGTTGGTCCTTGTATGGTTCCTATATTGGTTAATTGAGAGTTATAACGTTCTAATAATGTTAATTTGTATTCGAAGTTTTTTAAACGTTCCGTTGCACTACCAAAATGGACAAAGTTTTCAAAATGGGAAGGTGCATTTTCCCCCATCTCTATAGAAGAAGATTCTATTGGTCTTATGTAACCGTAGTCTATTTCTGGGATTTCATATCCTTCTAACCTACTTAATAATTTTTGATAAGAAGACGTAGTGTCTGTTTTTAATATATCATCATATGATTTGAGGGGGGTAGGGATTGTATCATTTAGTCTTACATCTATTTTGAAGTTAGGGCCACTTAATTCTACTTGGGGTTCTATTGGTTTAGGGCTTCCTAAGTCATAAGTAGTTATTATTGGTTCTATTATCTCTTCTGTGATGTTTAGTTTATCCCCTTTAGTGATATTTGAAGGTATCGGTTTTAGGGTTTTAACTAATAAAGCATATTTATCTGGATTTGATGTATCTATATCTAAATTAACCCCTAATAAGTTAACATTTTTTCCAAAATTTAAGGTAAAATCTCTAAAAAGTGGGGATCCTTTTATTAAATTTATAAAATCTCGAGCATTACGACTTAAATCCTCATTTGGGTTGAGGGATACTAGTCTTAATTCTGTTCTAGAGGGAGATATTTCTTTAATTGAGAATGCTTTTCTTCTTTGGATGAAGATTTTTCTTCGTTGGATATTAACTTGAATTTTATAAGCACCTGAGTGGTATCCTAAGGACTTTAATGTTTTTTTAAAGTCTATATTTATTTCACTTACTAGATCATCTCCTTGAGAATGTGGGGGGAATGTATACTTCGTAAAATTTTCTAATGATTGGATTAATTTTCCATTAAGATCATATATGTGAATCTCTACAAAATCCCCTTTTTTTCCAAATTTACGAGTAATTTCTCTAGAGGAAGCATCATTTATATTCTTAATATCTAACCTAGATATTTTTTCCTGTTTTAATATTTTAGCCATTTATTATCTTCTTCAATTATATGCTTTTGCTTTCTTTATCTGTTTTTTGCTCATTAAAGCTCTCTATCTTTTTGGCAATATTTTTAGCTTCTGTTGATATTTTTAAATCAATTAGTTCCGTTTCTAACTTCATTATTTCTTCATTTAGGCTTTCTATAAGTTTATCTTTAGGCATTGATATATTTTCATCCTCAATATATTGTTTGCTTCTTTCTACTATCATTTGATGGGAATTAGCACCGTTTTTTGGTATATCAAAAAATAACCTATTGTACTGTTTAAAAAACATATTTACTGTTGGTTTTTCTTGCTCTTTCTTTAATTCAGAAAAATTACTGTCTATTAAGTGCTTAGCGTCCTTAGACGTTATTATTGTTTTTTTTAATCTCATTATCTAATAACTTTAAAAAAGTAATCATCATCAAATATATGAACTCCATCATTATTGTCTGATCTAAACATTAATTTATAATAACGTTCTGGTTGTAATCCCTCCATAAATAAATCAAAATACATACCCTCACTATCTGCGCTTAATTTTGTAAAAGAAGTATCAAAAGGGATTATTACTTCGTCAGTTCCTGCATCTCTTACACTATAGTAACTTGTAGAAGGTAAAAATTGTGTATCTAGGTAATTTGAGCTTGTTACAAAGGTTCTGTTTGGGTGTCTTTTTCTTGTAGTTAATCTAAAACGTTGTTTTGATTTTCTTTGATAAGTAGCTTTATTATTATATAAAGATAAAAATATATCTCCACTACTTAATGTTGTAGCCCCCTCTGTTGGGGAATATGATGAATCATCCCACCTGAAGGTTAATTTAGGAGGAAAAATTGTATGTGTGTTTGTTGAAAAATATTTTAATTCCCCAAAACCAAAAGCGTCTTCTTCTTCTTGTAGTGTTTTTTTAATTATAAATCCATTATTAGGAATACCTGTTGGGTATGGGGCGTCTTGATAATAACTTGATGAGAACTTAGATATAATTGTTGTTACATCCAAATTTAAATCTAAATCATCTTCGGCAAAAAAGGCATTTTCTGCCCTAAAGTTACTACCTGTGTACCATGTTCCTCCTCCTGCTTGGTTTATGAAAGAGCCTGTTGTTCCTGATGCTAAACTTCCTGTTATCCATTTAGATGATGTGTTTTCTGTTCTATAAATCCAATTACACCCATTAGATTCTTCTGGATCGTTAGCTGTCCACCTTTCTGTTCCCTCATCCCATGATTGGCTTAAAGGGTAAAGTTCGACTATATGATCTGATGCTAAGTTTTTGTGTTCTGTTGAGAATAATTGGAGATTTATTTGGCAGTTTGATGTGTTTATTTCTTTTTGGACTTTTGTTTGGATAACATCTCTTATTTCTGTGTTTTTGAATTTAATTAACATTCTTGAAGGATAATATGTACCCCCCACTGTTGCTTTTTCTTCAACTAATTCAAGAATTTCATCACCCCCTGTGTTTAATCCTTTTCGATCAGGGTGACTATATAATGTTGTGTCTTTTTCGGGGAATATAGAATAATATGCCATTTTAGAATTGTGTTATTTTTCCTTTAATATCTGTATTTGGGTATTTTACTTCAAAAATACTTGGGTCCATTGAAGGATATATTATGTCGTTTTTTGTTGCTGTATTGAAATCGTATTTGTAAATTGAATAACCCTTATTTACTCCTGTTTTGTTTTTAAAAGTTATATCTTGTATTGATTGGACTCCTTTTACTTTAGCTATAAGATTATATACTTCTGATGTTATTATAGGTTGGTTTATCTGCCAATTATCTATATTAAAATAATTTTTTAATTCTGTTATACATTTAAGTAGTGTTTCTTCGTTATTTGTGTTTTTGAATGTTGTTATTTCAAACTCTACACCTAAATTAATTACAAAAGCATCCTTAATGTTAATTGAATCTGTTAGTGGTCTAAATTCATTTAAATATGTTATTAAATTTGTTTTGGTAGCTGTGTTGGTATTTACCAAGTATTTTTTACTATCATATCCCAAAACGTATAAATTGGAAGCGAATGGGTTTTGTTGATCATTTAATCCTATTGTGTTCCTTAATGTTGTATCTTTAGTTATATAAGCTTTAGCTATTCTACCAAATCTGGCAGGTAGTGATAATGTTCTTAATATATAGTCTTCTTTAGTTATTGTTCTTTGTTGAGCTGAAAAATTAGCTACTGTGTTTAATCTTATATCTTCAATACTATCCCCCGCTCCTCCTCCTCTTGCGGGTTCTGGGTTATTACAAGCTAGAGATTCTTTTACAAAACTAGCTAAAGACCCATCAAGGTTAGGACTCATTGTAATTTTTGTAGTTTCTAAATTTGTAATAGAATCTGAAGGTACGTTAGAACTTATTCCCCCTCCTTGTAAATAGGTTACTGTTAGTGTTGTGTTTGAAGGGACTAATCCATATGTTTTGGTATATAAGAAGTTTGAAGGGTCGTAAGCTTCATTTAATTTGCTTCTACCATCCTTATGTCCTAAACCTACATTATCTGGGTTAGGTATTATCTGTTCGTCTGCTTTATCATTATTGATTCCTGCTCCAAAATGTAATTCTAATATTCCATCTTTTGTAAATCTAGTAGAAAATCTTCTTGGTACTTTTTTTAGTTTTAAAAGATAAGGTGTTTCTACTTGAAATTCAGATAAAGTAGGGTTGTTGCTTTTTATATTAGGTAATTCTTCAAATACTGTGTTTTGAGCTAAATATGGGACTTCTGTCCATTCATTTCCGTCAGAATCTACTACTGATTGGATTGATATTATTTTAGAATCCACTATGGGAGTTATTCTAAATCTCTCAAGAGCACCAATTGTTATTGTTTTTGTTGATATTGTTGCAGATATTACTGGAGTTTTTTTCTTTAATAAAAAATATTGTGGGTTATTATTATCATCTAACTGATATACACTCTCTACTGTTTCATCGAATGAAGATGAATATGAAAAATCTACTTTATGTTCTAAATTAAACACGGTTCCTGTATCTGTTTTGAATGAGGTTGGTGGGTTTAAAGTTATAGCGTAATCGTAATCGGGGATATATTCATCTCCTGATAGTTTGGAGGGGATCAATTGGAAGATATCTAGATCTGTAGATGCTGCTGCTGTTATTTGTGGTCTATATCCTAAAGTGTAAGCTAGATGGAATAGGTTTGATCTTTCTTGTGCTGTATCTAAAAAAGTTTCTTGTAATTGAGTATCTGTGTAGTATGAAAGTACATCTCCCACATAAGCTGCCATTTCCATAAACATCATACCTGGTGATCCCTCACTAAAGTCGTTAAATGTATTAGGGTAATATGTTTTTGTAAACTCTATTAATTGATCTCTAAAAGAATTAAAGTCTTTATTAAGATATTTTATATCTTTAATAGGGGTTAAATTTGTTATTTTAGAATATGCCATATCTTATTCTGGAGTTTCATTAAAATTAAGTTGTATGATGTCTTTGTCATTATTTATATTTAATTTATATGTTAATCTAATAAATAACACATGACTGTGTGGTGCTTTATTTACTACTACGTCTGTGATGGTGATTTCAGGAACATATATTTCTGTTTGTATTAATATTCTTGATTTTAAAGCTTCAAGATCTATTCCTTGTTCAAACAATAAATTTCTTATTCCCACCCCAAAAAGAGGATTAAATAATCTTTCACCGGGTTCTGTAAGTAATACATTTAGTAAATTGCTTTTTACTTGTTCTTTGGTTGTATAAGTAGAATAAAATACTCCTTCCGCATTAAAGGGGAATGGAACTCCTATAGCTACATCTGTTTCCAGATTTATAGGGTCTATTTGAGTATATTGTCTTTTTATAGCCACTATTTATTTTTCTTTTTATCTATAGCTTTCATTAAATCACTATAATCTCTTGTTACTGCTTTTGATACTACATCAGGCATTCCTGATGTTTCTTCTATTATACTAGGAGCTGTTGCTGTTTGGGTATTTGTATTTCCCATTGCTGTTTCGTTTAAGAGATCATTTAATGCTGAATTACTTGTAAAATTTCTTTTTGGGCCTTGTTTTAAAGGTTCATTACCCATTATTTTTTCTCTTAAAGAGTTTTTTGATGATTCAGGTATTGGTGTATTTGGTACTTCAACAAGCCTTTCAGTGTGTTCTGTGATTGTTGGTTTAAGTTCTTTGTGTAAATCTTCTTTTAGAGATTTAAGTTCTCTACCTAAAGCGTAGTCGATTTCTTCTCTTACTACTTTTCTAATGAGGTTTTCGAATGTTTTTGCTTTCATTTTGTTTGTTGTTTATTATAAATATAATTTTTTTAAGCTCTATAACGTTTATATCCAATATATTCAAATTTTGCATTAAATATTTTTTGAATATATTCTTTTTGATTTGTTGTTTGTAAATCATTTAATACTTTATCATAATACCCATTTAAAGCTTCTTGATAAGTTGATGTGTTAGGTATCCCTGCTATTCCTTCTCCCGTTTTGTATTTTGGTAATCTTTCTATAGGAATTATTCCTTCTTCATATAATTCATTTACTATTTGGGGGTGGATGTTAGATATGTCCCCTAATATAGAATGGTTATTTAAATTTAAGGTAGGGTCTGTTACAGGTTTTCCTATTTGTTTTCCTCCTATTATTAGAGGTTGGGTGGTTGATGTTAAGTCTTTTTTAGTATCATCTGATAAACCTAAATTATCAATATGAGGGGTTTTTATACCTCCACTAATTGAATCGTCTGGTGTATCTTTTGTATCTTCTGATGTTAAAGATTGATCTAAATCAGAAGTATTAATATTTGCCGGAGGTGCTGTTTCTTTTCTTACCTTATCTAATAGAGAATCTGTTGTTTTAATTGATGATTGTAATTCTATATTTGCTTTTTTTATTAATTCTGCTGGTTGTGGTTTTCCCTCTGCTTCTTCTTGTTCTTGTTGATCTTTAGTTATATCTGTATTCGATAATACGTTTCCGTCTTTATCTTTGGGTTTTGTATTTTTATCCCCATACCCAGGATAACCAATATTAGCTAAAAATTCTTCTGGATTTTCGGCTTTTTCGCCTTTCTCCCCTCCCTGGTTAGATGAAGATGATTTTTTCAAAAACCCTAAAAAACTCATTTCTAATAATTGTTTTAAAAAAGCAATTAATGCTATTATAGCCAATAAAGCTTTTAATAGGGGCATTATTAGTTTTAAAAATGCTTTGATTTTTTCTATTATAAGCATTAAAAAATCACCTAAATTACTTAATTGTTGTTTTAAATTAGCAGCAAATCCAACTGATTCGTTTTTCATATCATCTGTGCTTCTAGTTGTGTCTGCTACATTTAAGTTACCGGGTCCTGGGTGGGAGGGGTAGGTTGCTTTCATTGATTTTGTAACAGATTCTCCTGCTGTTGCTCCTTTATCTAATACACCAGATATTTTTTCTAATACACTACTAATTGATATCATAGAGGTTCCTAAAGCTAATACTGAAGTGCATTCGGCGCTTGTTTTTAATAATTCACCATTCATATTATTTACCTTTGTTTCAGTGGTGTTTATTTGTTCTTTTGTATCGTTATATTTTATTTCTTTTTCTTTTACTTCTGGGGGGAGTTGATCCTCTACTTCTACTGTTGGAAGTACACATGCCTGTATTTCTTCATCCCATACTTGTCCTTCTGGACATTTTGGGGTTTCTGTGGGGGTTACTGTTTCTGTAGAAGTCCCTGATGTTCCTTCTGGTGGTGGTGGTGGAGGGGTATCATCTGTAAATCTATTATTTTCTAAAGTTTCACCTGTTTTTGGGTATGATTGTTGCCATATAATTCTTCCATCATCATCTTTTTCCTCCCAAAACTCCCCAAACGCGTCCATTTTAAAGGCTCTGTTTTTTATGGCCTCCTCTTCTGCTTCCTTATATGTTTCATCTCCCGATAAATAAACCCCAACTAATTGTGTGAAATCCTTTAATCCTGCATTATTGGATACAGTTAATGCTAATGTAGATGTACCTAAAATTTCTGTTTTGTAGTAATATTCTATACCTCCTAATGTTTCTTCTTTTGTTTCTGGTTCAGGAAAATCTGCTGTTGGTTCATATTCTGATAAAGAGGGGCCTGTATATGTTGGTATTAATTTACATCTTCTTTCTATTTTATTCATGTAAGAAGGCCAATCCTTATCCATGTGGAATGTTACTAAGAATTTTTTCGAATCTTTATTAAAAACCCATTCATAATCACCATATTTCTTTCTTTGGCTTCTTTTTCTTCTTTTTTTAATTTTTGTAGACCATTTACCGTCTGGATTTCCTACCCCTATTTTAAATTTATTATCATCTGGGAAACCATCACTTAGTTTAAAATGAAAAGTATATCCTTCATTTACATGTTCAATTGGGAAATTATCTTGCATCCATAATTCGGAGGCTGTCATTTTTCTTTTTTCTCCTGTCTCTCTATCCTTTGTTTCTGTTTTTATATCATCTTCTTTAGATTCTTCTATAGGATCTGGTTTCTTGAATTCTTTTTTAATATTTTCAGGGTGTGGTAAGTTTCCTTTTAAATCAGCAAGGGGTGCTGCTAAAGGAAAAGCACCACGTGTAGGTAATTTATTCATCAGCCCTTGTATTTTTTCATTAGCTGATTGTTGTGCTGTTGATAATATTTCGAATCCTGCCATTTTTTAATTTTTTAAATATACATGTTTACTCTTAATTTCAGGTAGTGATGATAATAGCTGATCTAATGTAGTACTAACTCCCTGAAAGGCGGGTTTTGCTGTTGTTGATCCCCCTCTATCTCCTGTATGGCTATAACTAGTATCTAATATTTTGCAAATTTCTTTTAATTGAGTTACTAATTTATTTAACCATTCTTCATTTTTATCCCCCAAAACCCCTGGTTCTGTTGGGTATTCCTCCCCATCTAAACCTAAATATATATCAGGACTATTTATAACAAAAAAACAATCTTTTTCTGTATCCCCTGTATCAAAATGGATGCTACCATTTGTGCTAAACCCCAAATACGTATTTGAATATAATAATATATCATCGTCTTTGGCGTTAAATAATAGACGATTACCATTTATTATTACTTGTTTACCTTGATATACGTGAGGTTCTGTTGGTACTGTTATGTTTGGTGGTGTTACTATTGCCATTATGCTGTTTGGTTTTCTTCTGTTATTGTATTTTTAGCATTATTTACATATGAAAAATCTATTGTATTTGATTTTAAGTATTTACTAGGATCTGCTACCCAAGATGAGTGTGTCATATATGAACCTCCAATATTAGCATCGGGGTTTGATCCCCCTCTAAAATTATAACGCCATATATTTTTTTCGGGTATTCCTATTAATTCTAAATATTTAGGAGTATTCCATCTAGGGCATGCTTTTGCTTTTAATTGGTTATGACCTACAATTTTTATATCTGGGTATTTTTTTACATATGCTTTTACTACCTTAGTATATGCATATGCTTGTTCTTTAGTCATATCCATTTCATCTGCTCCCCCTATCCATGATATATTGATTGAGTTACTATTAGTTATTCCTCCACTACCATTTCCAACACCGTTAGATTGTATTGTATCAGGTAAGGCTCTAATACATTTTCCGTCTGCTTGAAATAATATATGGTATCCACTTCTAGACCAAGGTTTACTTTGTAAAAACAACATGGCTAAATCTATAAAAGTATGTTTTAAATAACCTGCTGTAGTATGTAAACACATATATTTTACTCTACTTGCTTTAGGATCACTTCCTATATCAGATATAATTTGGGCTACGGTCATTGGTTTTTTGAGGAATTGGGATTTTGAGTGTCTCTTAGCATGTATTGAGCATGGATAACCATTTGGTTTCTTTTGTGTGTAATCTCCTAATTGACTTTTATGATTTGTTCCTCCTCCTCCTGATTTGCCCCCTGATTTGCCCCCTGATTTATTTGTTGGTTTTCTTACTTCAGTGGCCATGTCTTTATAATCCAGTGTACTAGGTGAATCTCCCGCTACTGCTGTGTTTTGGAAGGTAACTAACTCATCAGCATCAAAGTTTTCAGTTAATTCATCAAATAAATCATCTCCTTCTCCTAATGATTCAAATTCTTCTTCCTCTTCTTCATCATCATCAACTTCTTCTTTTTCTACGGGGGTTGTTACTGTTTGTCCTTGTTCGTTTGTTGTTGTAATTGTTTTTGGTTTATCGTCCCCAACTACTATATCCTCATCATCTAAAACTCCTGTTACTTCCTCTACATCGAGAATACAAGATTGGGAATCTTCATCCCAGTGTTGACCCTCTGGGCATTCTGTTGGTTCTTCTATTTCTGATTCTTGTATAAAATCAACTGGAGAATTTACCATTTTTTGAACTTGTTCTTGATCATTTGGTGCTACTATTGCTTTATATGATCTCCAATTTAAGGAAGAGGGTATAAATTCTTGTATTAATTGATTAGAAGTTAAATATATTGATGAGGCATCTCTATTTATATCTTCTACTGTGTGTACCCATCCTTGATCATCTAATTCACCAGATTGTCCGTTTCTAATAACAGTTATAGGGTCTCCATTGGGACCTCCCCCATAAGACCAATTGTTTTCTTGAGAGGATGTTATTATTGGGCTTTTTGCTGTTGCCCCTAATCTAATGCTATTTCCAAATCTTCCTTCTACTATTAAATCCCCTTCATAAGGTTGTAAAGGTTTTATATCTAATTGTTCTTCAAAATAAGCTCCTAAAGGTATCTCTAATTCTTGAGTAGATTCTGTTTCTCTTCTCATTATACCCGCATTAGCATATTTTGTACTTTTTCCTTCTTCTTCTTGGTAATTTTGAACAGCAGGATAATTATTATGGTGGGGGTGGTTCCATATGTTTATACTAGGAAGATAATATGCTTGTGGGTTTGTTTCTCCACCTATTTCATTTCTACTAGTAGAACTAATAACTAATACTATTTCATTTAATAAAGGATAATATTTCATCCAAGGAAATAAAGGACGTGCTGTTCCTTCAAATCTTTCATCTATATTTTCTTCGTCAAAAGCATTATTTTGGTTACCTGTTTGTGTTGTGGCATTAGGTCTTGTATAAAAGATGGTACCAACGGCATCATACCCCCCATACATTGCAGCAAATTCAGTTGAACCATCTAGTATGATTTTTCCTACTTTTGCGGGCATGAATTGAGAGGGAGATGAACCTCCTCCTCCACCACTATTTTCTATATTAGTTATCGCCATCTTCTGGTGCTTCTATTTGTTTTGGTTTTTCAACTGTTTTAGCTATTTCTTCAGCTACCTCCATTAATTGATCCATTTCTTCAGTAGTTAATAAACCACCATCTCCTGAGTTAGATGCTCCTGAAGATAAACGTTGTACAATAGCTGCCATCTTAATTAGTTGGTCGTCATTTTTAACGCTTATTTCCATGTATTCTTTAATTAAAGGAACTACTACAGTAGCATCACCTAAGGATTGAACTAAAGGTCTTAATTCCGCTATTAAAGATGCAAGTTGTTTGGCTTTTTTCTTTTGATTACCGTGAATTTCTTTTAATAAATCCCCAAAAGATTTATCGTCGAACAGTATTTGATCTAATGAATCCATATTATTTTGTTATAAATATGAAAAGATTTAGATTTTTATATAACCTGTTTCTATAAATTCACCATAAAGTATTTTATAGTGTTTTTTTAGTATTTTAGTAACCTTAGTAATAACAGGAGTATCCACATTTGTCATTTCTCTAATATAAATATAGAGGGCTTTTTTGTTGAAGATTTCTAAATTTTCTCTACGTTTAAACAATGTATTAATTGCATCACAA
>VMHT01209847.1_pt1 | contig 12109 bp, 16 predicted proteins | sample 4693611 | NCBI WGS metagenome assembly VMHT01 (sample SAMN12280063, study PRJNA550983) | marine metagenome | isolation source: seawater sampled from same location over 5 years 0.02-0.2 micron viral filtrate | place: USA: collected off the coast of southern California halfway between the port... ...
GCTACAAATCCTTCTGGTTCCGTAACTTCCAAACCATTATCCGTCTGTTGGAATGAGCCTATGGCCATCGCTTGGTTCATCTTCCTTAACACAAAGGCTTTCATGGTCTGCACTGCTCTATAGAATGTCAGCATGGCCTGTAGTGGTTTCTTGGCTTTGTTTAGGAACACAGGCATCTGTTTCATTTTATCTGTTCTAAGTTGTAGAGCCTTCTGTGCCTTTAATCCTGACATCTGTTGTTGCATTCTGTCAGTGAAGAATTTCCTGAATCCCTGTAAGAATTTGTTGGCATCGTTTGGCAACTTGCCTTCTCGCACCATTGCATTGATGTACATCTGGAACATTGGGATGAAATCTTGATTCTGTCCGAGCACACTAGAAAGATTTCTAGGAACTGCATTCAATAGTCCTTCAAGTTTCTCAATGCCATTGAAGAATTGTTTTGTCTCTCCATCAGTGAACTTGGCACTACCAGACACATCTTTGTAGGTTGCATTATCAAAGAACACATCTGCATTTCTAGTAAAAGAACTGACATCTGCGCCTCCCTTTGCCTCCATGTCAGCCAGTGCGTCTCCAACGTATGTGGTGTGGAAAATTATACCAACCTTTGCCCTGTCTATCTGTTTGCCTAGGTCGCCTGCTTCTGGCACAGCATAGGTGATAGTGTTGGGGGTAAAAGTCAAGTTAGGTTTACCTTCCACGTTCTTACGTGTTATGTCCTCGTCAGTGAACAGCAGATCGCCCTGTACCACGCCTTGTATATTGATTTTTTTGAGATGTACCAAACACTTCAATAGTTTCTGGCCCAGTTCATCTGTGCCGTGATTGTTTGCTATGTCTCTCTTGGTGTAATTGACTTTGGCATTCTTGGCAAAAACTGACTTGGTGCCAACGAAGAACTTGCCATTGTCTGGATTTGTCCCACACACTACAGCAGGAGCACCGTCCCACTTCACGGATACACTCATTGATTCTGAACTTGTGCCTTTCAGAGTCAGCAACAGACCTCTAAAGTATTCAACAACCGCCTTGCCACCTTCGTATCCGTCCGTGATGACAATGTCTTCTATGTGTTCAAGGTGTGTCCTTTTGAATTCTGTAAGGACATCTTCTATCAACATGATTAGTCCTCTTTATATTCGCCGTCTTTGATCTTAAGAACGTTTTTCTTGATGTCTTGGTTCTCTTTTATTCGGGCAACGCCTTTGGAGAATTTACTGGCGTCCATGTTTTTGACCGCTGAGTGAAACTTCTTCTCTAGTTTGAATGCGGTGTCTTGCTCGAAGTTTTCCCTAATGTAGTTTATAAGTCTGATAGTTGATTCGAGTATGTGTGATGCCCTGCTCTCCACGACCTCTTCTTTGTCCCTTTTAAGAGGCATTGAGCTCAACTCTTCTAATAAACTTTTAGTATGTTTTTGCATTGTAGGTATTTACACTTTATTATAACACAATTAAAGCAAAAGTCTATGTAGATCTACTTCTTATACACGAAATACTTACGTTGATTGGTATCATCACGTATATCCAGTATTTTTAGGTTGTAAATTTCTGCCACTTCTATGATGAAAGGCACGTTCCAAGCAAAAAACTCTATCCAATGTGCTTCAGGTTTGTCGTGCTGTACCCCAGGATTGACCCTGAAAAACATCGTGCCATTTTGGGCCAACAGGTTTACACATCTACCAACTTCCGCTATGATCTTATCACGATTTCCAAAGTTAACCGAACCCAAACAAAGTATTACATCATATTTTGTATCCGTCCTGTAATCGAGTGTGCTTACTTGCAGGTCCGCTTTGTCATTGTAAGGATCAATACCCACGAGATTATCTATGCGTCCTTTGAATTCGTTGTATCCGCAACCAACATCTAGCACCGCTCTAGGTTTCAAACTGTTGACTTCGTCTATTAATTGAACACCAGAGTACTTCCATTTCTTCATGTCATTCTGCCAGTACTTGGAGAAGTATTTGTGCAGGCAGGCGTCATCAATGGCCTCAACGTACTGCTCTATGGTTTCACATCTATTGACCTCAACTCCAAATGTTTCTGAGATATATGGTAGTGTGATCTTGTCTAGGTTGTTTTCACTGTGTGCCAAAAGTCTGGCAAATATTTTTTTATTCATTTTTCAAATCTATAATTTGGTCTTATACAGTAAGCATTATATTTTCCATCTGCGACAAGGTCAACCTTATCATTATTAAAACGTATTTGTTGTGTTAATATCATGTTTGGATTTTGATGCAACTGCCAATTACCAAGCAATTCATATTCACTGAACTTGGTCAGTCTTGGCAATCCTTTTTCAATAGGACTATGGATATCAGCGACTTTTTCAAATATATCAAAGAGGGCATCCAGCCAGTATTTTCCATGTGTATTTTTAATGTAGTTGGTCAAAGTGTTCCACGATGTTTTTGTAATTGGCATGAATTCTGTCACAAATGAATCCTTAGTTTGCCTTTGAATCCTTAGTATTTCTTCTACGAAAAGATAGAAATGCGGTTCTTGTTTTTTGTTGCTTTGTACCATTGGCATGGGCTCAGACAGGTCATTGAAAAAATTGTGGCTTTTCAAAAGATAGGTATCGCAGTCCTGTACAAGAATATTTTCTGCCTCACAGTTATCAATGGCCAGTAATTTTATTATCTGTTGACTGACCCATCCTCCATATGTGTAGAAATCCTTTAAGATATGCTTATCTTGTTTGTTACGTAACTCAGCATCTAAGTGTATTGAAAATCTACTCGTATCGATGCCCTCCTTTTCCATTGCGGGGAGTATCCAATCCGTGTCGCAATCCTCAGGACCATAGTATATGATCGTGTCACCTAGATCTTTGATCATGCGATCAAACTTCAAAGTCTGTATGGCATCCGGTTCTCTACCTTGTCCTATGAAAAGCAATCTAGTGATCATTAAATTATTTCGATATGTTTTTTGATATTGGCTTTGAAATTATTTTCCTAGTGGCATCTGTCATGACACCTGTTATGACCAACATTGGTCGTGGTTTGTTGCTGGCGTTGGCTGTAGCGTGGGGAACGTTCTGCCAATCAAACTTGTGGATGTCACCTGTCCTCCATCTGTCAAACTGTTCATTGCCATACATGATGAACTGCCCTGGCTCCCAGTCCTGTAGCATCACCATAATCCTAATTACGTTATTTGGATCAGCATCTAGATCATACAACTTATCAATGTGCATGTTCAATACCTCACCTGTGAATTGTATGTGCAGTTTTGACCTAATTGAATCCAGGGCGAAGTAATCGGTCATGCGTTGTAGCGTTGGACATTTAGTGAAGTCTTTGAGTCCCCTATAGATTGTCATCTTAGGATCAGCACCTGCATTCTTGAGATCATTCTCTTCGGCTTCTACGTCAATGTTAATATTTTCTCTACCTGTGCCTTGCCTACGGTTGGCCCAGTTCAATGGTTTAGCGTCGTCTATAACAGATTGAAGTTCAGTCTGCCAACCACCTGTAAACCTGCCCATGTGTTGCACACAGTCAGTGTCCTTGTGCCACTTGTTGAAATGATAATTGCTTCTTGCCCTAGCGTCTTCCCAATTACTTGTAGACATAAACTTGTATTCCCTTTTCTTCGTATGTATGTACCTTGGTTTTATGTGTAGGGAAACTTATTTCAAGCATTTTGCATAATTCAGTATTGTCCTTTACCCTGCTAGTTCTTTTTCTGTTGTCGTGTATGAATTGCATTGTATCTCTGTTTTCATGTTTGATGTGTTCCCACATTAGGTCAAGGTTTACAAAGTGCTGGTAGTTGGGATATGTGATTTTGAATTCGCCACACAGTTTCCACCATTCCAAACATTCGAAGTCGTTCCTGTATACCATAACAATAGGAAATCCAAGACTTTTAAGATGATCTAGTTCGTGTGCGAACGTGTGTGACTTAATAATTCTTTTACCTGTGCCGGAGAAAGGCAGATCCCAATTATCGCGTGTGGTTCTGAACTCCATGCCCGGGTCAAAGTATGCACCAATGTGCATGAGGTGTTTGTTGCCAGGGGTGTCAGCATCGTGCCAGTAGGTTCTCTCTTCTGAGTAGTCTGTGTGATCTATGTCATCACTCCAGTAGATATTCTTGACAACACTACTCCACTTTGATCCAGGCGCCCCTGTAAACAATAGGTACATTATTTGGTCAACTCTTCCTTGTAGACTGCATTGTAACCTAACTGGTTCTTTCCAAAATCAGATAGTGTCTTCAATGCACCTGGTGTGATGAATGACTTTAGAGTTCTCACTGCGGCGTCACCTTCCTCACCTGTTCTCCATTCGTACTTGCCAACCTTCTTCTCGATTGCGGCAACAGACTCTGGATCCTTGATCATCTTGTCAAGTGCGGCCACCAGTTTAGCCTTGTTTGGGTTGCCCTTGTTCACCCAGAATGCTTTCTGCAAAGCATCTCTCCAACTCTTCACAAGTTTATATGCATCGTAGAAGTCACCACTTGGTGCAACACCGTGCATCTTTTCAAACAGTGCTTCGAAAGTTGGTTCAGTGAAGTTTGGATCAGCATCATGATCACCTGTTTCTACATTCAATAGACCATGATGGAACCATGTGTAGGCTTCACCTTTTTTGATCACTGGCATCACGTGTTTCTTGTACGCGGCAGGATTTTCTCTAGTTGCGTTCAGGTCACCCCTGATGAAGGCCAATCTTCTTTCTGAGCCTCTCATACCCTTGACCCATACGATCTTATCCTCAAATGTTTTCACAGGGTCGTTGTTTGGTCCTGCAAGTAACATAACGATGGCCATGATCTCTGGAGTCATACCAGATCCTGAAGGAAACTGTATTGGACCATTAACTGTATCCGCTTTGTTCCTCGCACCAACGATGATGTTTAGGTTCATGTGCCCAACAGATTCCCAATCAAAGTAATTGTAATCAACTGGCTCTGTGAGATATGATATACCATTACCACCATGTGATACAAGTATAGTCTTGTCATCAAAACGCAATTCATTTTGAAACTCGTTTGGTCCCAGTTGGTCTCTTGCACCTGGCTTGTAGATAAGATTGATCTTCTCACCTAGGTGTTTCTCCCATTCCGCTACAACTATCTGTGCCCACACAGAAGTTCCACCAGATGGTTTTTGTGGCACGATCAAATTGTAATCCGCCAAGGCTGTTGTTGTCATTAACACCAACGCCATTATTGTTTTCTTAAGCATAGTCTAATCGACTCCTCTTTGTTATTCCCCAATACAATAATGCAAATACACAAATCATTATGCCAATGAAGATCGGTCTAGTGATCAGATCGTCTACTGTATGCAAGGATGTTAGTTGATAAGTGAGGTTGTATATCCTGTCACTTAATATGTACCCAATCAACAGTGCTGGCCTGCTGACTTGGAATTTTTTACAAAGCACTCCAAATATTGAGAATGCTGTTAGTACCGCTAGGTCTTCCCAACCACCTGTGTACTGTAGGCTCGCCCATACAATGAATCCAAGTATGATAGGGAAATAGTAAACGTATGGAATACGTGTTACCCAACCAGCGAAGTATGCCAGTCCATAACATAACACAGCAGTGATTATAGTTCCAAGCAGAAACGCAAATGTCATGCTGTCAAATAATTTTTCGTCGTAGAATGTGTCTGGAGATCCTAGGTCGATTCCTATGTACAACCAAAGTCCCATGAGTATCGCGGCGAAACTCGCTCCAGGTATACCAAACAACACAGTGGGAATGAATGAAGAGGCCTTCTGTGCGTTGTTGGCACCCTCGGCGCCCACGACACCTTTGACATTGCCAACACCAAACTTCTCTTTCGGATTGGCGGCAACTGTGGCACCATAAGCCAACCAGTCTGCCATTGCTCCACCCAAGCCTGGCAGTAGTCCTATGAAAGATCCTATAAAGCCTCCCCTCACACTGTCCTTCCAACATCGTATGGTGTCCTTGACACCTTGCTTGAGGTCATTCCAACTCCCATGTTCCGCCCTGATAGTTGTGGTCTTCTTCCTGTTGAACCATCCGTTCCACAGTTCTGGTATTGCGAATAGTCCTGCCATGTAAGGTAAAATCTGTACGCCGTCTTCCAGGTAACGCCAACCCATCGTGAATCTTGGCACATTGTTAACGTCTACGCCAACCAGTCCAATTGTTACACCTAGCACGATTGCAAGGACACTTCTGACATATTTCCTAGTGGACACAAATCCAACAGTGACAAATGCCAACAGCACCAGTGCCCATAGTTCGGGTATGCCCATGTACATCACAAATTTGGTGTACCAAGGTAAAAATAAAAATGTAAGTGATCCCCAGAACAGACCATTACAAGTGGATGATGTGATCGCGGCACTCAGTGCCCTGGTGGCCTCTCCGTTCTTGGCCATAGGGAACCCATCCACCATTGTTGCGGCCGCAGAGTTGGCTCCTGGTATGCCTAACAGCACACCTGCAAATGAATCACCGGTTGTTGAGGATGCCACAACTGCCACGCAGAATATCACGCCAAGGTATGGGTCTCCTACAAAGTAGGGCATGACTCCAAATAGTGTGATTAAGCCTGTTGTTGCTCCCGCGGCTGGTATTAGGCCAATGATCAAGCCATAAACAATACCTGCCATTAAGATAGCAAGTTCCATACTAAAAATTTTCGGGGGTTATTGTTGTGAACTTCCTTTGGAGCGTTACAACAAATTATGTGCTTGTAATTATATCTACAACTATATACTTTATATGAAACTGAGTCAAAAACAAAAGATAAGATTGTATTCTCATCATGAGCACGAGTTAGACGTTGAGGAAGATTTTTGGCCTGTAATGGGGGTGCTTATTACCATCCTCACGGTATGGACAGGTGTAATACATCTATTAGACTATTTCACATTTGATGCTATACCATGGTGGGCGGAACCGTTTACCATAGCACCTGTGATTTTCCTTATAGTAATGAATGAGAGATATGACTCACTTAATCCTTTGCATTGGTGGCCACTGTTCTGGGGATATCAGGTGGCACTTCCAAGCAGGGAAATTATCACGATCCGACCTCTAGACCAAGAACGCATAATGAAACAGCACGGCGGCATGTTGAATGTGCATATTGTAGATTATGAGACTTTAAAATTCCGGAGACGTAAAGACGCAGTGTGGTTTAATCTGAACCACGGGTGAAAACATAGCCGTACTTCTTCTCATACCTTTGCAGTTTCTCTGTGAGCTCTGCGATAATCTGCCTGTACTCACTGATCTGAACTTCTAGGTTTCCTACCTCTGCCTCGAGAAGTTTCTGATTATTTTCCTTGTCCTGCATAAGCCTTGTAAGATCTCTTCTTGTGTTTGTTCATAGAGCTCTTTTTGATCCTGCTCTTGTTTCTACCAATGGAAGTCTTCTTTGCCGCGCCTGGTGTGTATCCTGATGTGTTATGTAATGCCATATTGTTATAATATAGTAGACAGTTTTATCTGTCAAGTGTATAATGTAAATAATATTATGATCAAGTACAAACTTAGATGCAGATGCACACACGAGTTCGAGGGTTGGTTTCCAAACAGCAAAGAATACACAAGACAAAAGAACAAGGGGATGATACAATGTCCCATGTGCGACAGCACAGCAGTTGACAAAGCCATAATGGCGCCAAGCGTCAAACTTTCCAAACCCAAAGCACAACCAGATGACTACATGGTAATGGGCGAGAGTGCGGAATCTATCCTACGTAAGTTGAACAAGAAGATAAAGAAAGACTTCCAGGATGTTGGTAAAAACTTCGCCAAGGAGGCAAGGAAGGCCGCTAAAGGCAAACGTGACCAGAAGTTTTATGGTAAAGCCACAAAGGAAGAAACAAACCAACTGCTTGATGAGGGTATAGACCTATTCCAGGTGCCAGACTACAAGGACAATTAGTCGCTTAAAAGTTGATCTTTCTTGCAAGGTTGACACAATACACTTTCTAGTATATAATTGTAAACATGATGCATAGGATAACAGAGATTGAAACTCCTATGTTTCTTAAATTAATAACCAAGGAAAGAGGAACAATATGCTAACAGGTATGTTTAATACACTTTTTCCATCTACTAAGAAGGAAACAAAGACCATGGCAAACTCAACACAATACGTTGTATACACTAGAAACTTCAAATCAAGAGCGAAGCAAATTGGTGTATTCGCCGAGCCGGCTTCTTCATACAAAGTGAATGGTGAAGTACACGGTGGTAAAATCAAGTTCAAAAACCTAGCAGTAAAAAGCACTGCAAGAAAAACAGCGACTAACAAGTTGTTATCAAAAGGTTTGGACTTTACAGTAGAAGTATTAGGTACAGCACCTAAGGCATCTGCTTTGACTATGAAGTCAAACATCATTTCTTTATTAAAGAAATCAGGCAGAAAAGTAATTAATTACTCTGCGTAATTAATATCTAATTTGAAGGGCGGTAGGAAACTATCGCCCTTTTTTTGTGATTAAATAATCGTGTGATCACAAATTTACATATAGAACCGTCTAGTTATTGCAACGCCAGTTGTCCAGGATGTCCAAGAAATGGCTACGGATATCCATTAAAAGGTTTTTTCAAAGAAACAAATTTACGTTTAGATGATTTTAAAGAATTATTAAAACAATTCAAAGATGTCCGATTTATAACATATTGCGGTAACCACGGTGATCCAATGATGCACCCTGATATTGCAAACATTGTACAACTAGCAGACTGCTACCAAAATATAAGCACAAACGGTTCGATAGGCCGACTGGAAACTTATAAGGCACTTGCAGAATTAAATTGTGAAATAATTTTTGGGATAGACGGATTAGAAGATACTAATCATCTATACAGGCAAGGAGTGATTTGGTCTAATCTCATGCAGAGGGTCAAAACATTTATTGATGCCGGTGGCAGAGCGACATGGCAGTTTATACCATTTGCCCATAATGTGCATCAAGTGGACCAAGCAAGAGCCTTGAGCAAACAGTTGGGTTTTACTGATTTCCTTTACCATGACACACCCCGAAATTTTATGCCTGCAATAGGAAAAGATAAAAAAATCACACACTGGATATTGTCGGCCGACGGCTCTCAACAACCATATGATTTTAATGTTGAAGAATATCTTGCTATGAGGCAGAGAGGTGACACTACAAACTTATTATATAAGGCAGAAACCATCGACTGTGAATATGAAAAAGGATGGATGTATGTCAACGCAGAAGGTGAATTGTTCCCTTGTTGCTATCACGGATTTGGACATCCGGATAGGCCAAAGTATACCATAAAAGATTTCCATAAATTAAAAAAGACATGGTCTAGTAATTCATGCAATCAAATCTGTGCTGAAAGTTGCGGGAAAAATGTTACCAGTCGAATTGGCATCTAGACTGATCAAAAGCAACACCATCTTTAAGATAACACATGTACTTGTCATGGTCATGCTTGTGGTCTATGAATTTTGATTGCAGTTCGTCTGTGTCAAATGTTACAGTGTAGGACAATGAGGAGACATCTTCAAGTTTCCACTGCACGTCTTTCGCTAAATCCCAACGGAATGCCTTGTTATTTTCCGTTAAACCCATCTCTTTGCGAGCTTCGTCTATTGATATAAAATGTTTGAAAGATCCATCGGGCGTTTTCATACGCCAAACTTTTCTATGTTTCCATATGCCCGACATGGAGATAATACTATACGCCAGATGTAACTGATGCTGATACCGAACCGTCTTCGTGTAACCATTCCATTTTGAAACGTTGGATGTCACCTTTTCTCCAGAGTGTATCTGCATCATCAAGTGCCTTAATCGCAGTTAACCAACCGTCTTGGTCGGCCTTTGAACCAAACTCATGTGTAGTCTTAAGAGTTTGTCCAGAATCTTCTAATGCATATGTCACTGTTGGACTGTTACTTGTAAGGAAAGTATTGTGGAATCCACATCTTGTCTGTGCGTCAGAAACGCTAGTGAACACGTAGAGTGTAGAAGGATCACTGGTTGTGTACCTTCTAAAATATTGGTGGTGTTTAAATGCCGCGGCCATATTTTTTTCTCCTTGCTTTAAACTTATTTACCATAATGCACCACGTTATCTGCTTTTGGATAGGTCCTCCATGGATCAAATATGATAGTATTACTATCTGCTGTTATATCGTCTTCCTCATGTACCCTTACTATCACTTCAACAGGTGTTTTAAAACCATTCACGATTTTACCGCCGTGATTTTTGACATAGTGTTGCAACAGCAATGAACTTGAACCATCAGGCATGTTGACGCCAGGCTTGTAGGAATCACTTGTAAAGTAGATGGTCTTGCCATGTTCCAGTATGGCTTTTGCCATGTTCTCTGCCTGCTTTTCACGGGCAGTCATTATCATTCCAAACATGTCGTATCCTAGATCCAGTTCTTTGGCCAACCATCTCAGAGCGATGTTGTCTCTTGGATGGCAGGCTCCCCCGTCGCCCATGCCTGCTTTCATGTATTTGGAACTTATGATCCTGTTGGTGCTTTTGCCTAATGCTTCTGTGATCTTGTCAACGTTCATGTTTCCTGTTTTGTGTGCCACGTCCTGTATCATGTTAACCAATGCAACCTTTGTGCTGATGAAGGTGTTGTAGAATATCTTCATGGATTCAACTTCTTCGTAGGTCCCAAACTCCATACGTGGATGGTTATCACATAGTTGGTTGTAGAAGTTTTCCAATAGTTGAGATCTCATGCTACAGTTCCTTCCGGCCAGTCCGTTCTTGGAGCCTATCATCACCATCTCTGGGTTGATCATGTCGTCTGCTACAGTGCCCATGGCGATCAGATATGGATTGTACATCAATTTTGTCTTAGTCACTAAAGGTTCGAACTCCCTCCTGCAGGTGCCTGGCAACACAGTGGATATCAGTACCAGTGTTTGGGTCATTCCCATGTGTTTGTTACAGGTGGATAATACTTTTTTTACAGCATCATAATTGAAATCCTTGACTGGCATGTGGCTGGTTGGTGATCTGCCATCATAGCCATCCTCGTGTGGTGTGGGTGTTGCAACGAACACTATGTCTCTGTCTCTACATACATCTTCTATTGATTCCCTGATTTCAATATAAGAACTTGTTTTGGGCAAGATGTCATAACCTGCCACGTCGAAGCCTTTCTTAACCATGGCCTCGGCACAAGGCATTCCTAGTTTACCCAGTCCTATCATTCCAATTTTAGTTTCGTAAATCACTCTCTTATCAGGTCCAAGTTCAAACATCATTCCCTTTCTAAATCGTTAGTCACACAATGGAAGCCTCCGCCGAGTGTCCTTGACTGTCTCATTGGTGTTGTAATTACCTTGAAATTGTTTGCCTCTAGTTTTGTTTTGATGCCTGTCTGTATTTCATCTATCAACACAGTTTCGGGATCAAGAGAAAGCATGTTCATGCCTATCCATTTAGACGCATAAGGAAATTCATGGAAGTCACGTGACACAACATCTTCTATCCATATTTTATTGTAATCTTTCATAAATTCTGGCAAGTCTTGTTCTTTGACTCTAGATGCATTCACTATAACAGTGTTTTCGTTCAATGTCAATAAAGTGGAGTCGATGTGTGTGATGTTTTGATCAACCACTTTCCATTTCACAACTTCGAATTGATTACCAACCGTCTGCTGTAGCCATTCAGCACCGGCATCATTAGCGGAGTGTGAAAGTGAGTATAGCAACTTGTCATTGACTTTGAGAACATTGGCCGCATCGAACGACGGATCGGTTGCCTGTGTTGGCCTTGGCGCAGACACTGTCTTTGTGTCTCTTAGGAATGGGTACAACTGCAATTCATTTGATCTACTATCAAAAGGTGTTGGACATTGTATGACCATGTCGTCTAACGTCAGCAAGATATCTCTGGCCGAATAGGCCCAATGTGGTTGTTCTGTCAACGGTCGATAAACTTGTATGTCTCTGTTTTCCAATATCTGGACGAGCCTTTCCAGGTCCTCTGATGCTTCCAGAATAATTTCTTTTGGTATTGCACCTCGGGTTAGCGTTGCTGGATATGTTGATCTATCTATACCTGCATTGAATACTTTGTCATCTGCTGGCCAAGCCATGTTTGTGACACTGCCAACGATGACAGAT
>VMHT01078589.1_pt1 | contig 12107 bp, 12 predicted proteins | sample 4693611 | NCBI WGS metagenome assembly VMHT01 (sample SAMN12280063, study PRJNA550983) | marine metagenome | isolation source: seawater sampled from same location over 5 years 0.02-0.2 micron viral filtrate | place: USA: collected off the coast of southern California halfway between the port... ...
CTCATTATAATGATACTGAGTTTGTAAATTTAAATCCCTCTATATTTAATAATCCAGGAAGATTTAATCATTTTGTTCCCTGTTTTTTTTTAATAATGAATTTTTTTTATTTAATAAACATCAACAAATTTAGAAGCTTAATTTACATGATAATTTTTTTGATAATTATAGTTTTCAATAGTTCTAGATTCTCAATCATTTTAGCTTTATTCCCAATTTTAGTTTTTATGATAATTAAAGTTTTTAATAAAAAAAATATTAAGTTAGTTGCTACTGCAAGTATAATTGTATTGGGTTTATATTTAAGTGCATTTAATTTTTTCTACAAACTTCATTTTGTTAAATTAAATAATGATATATCTTTAAATAAAGTTCAAATAGTTTTATATCATAATTTTTATGAGCCTGTATTTTCTTCTTTTGATAGTAAAAGAAAAAAGACAGCTTCCTCAATCACAGGAAGAATTTTAATAGTTAGTAATCACTTCAATTATCATTTTGAAAACAGATTTGATTCTTTCGAAATTAAAAAATTTCTTTTTGGTAATGGTATAGGAAAACATTCTATGGCGGTAAAAAGAATAAAAAGTGATAAAAGCTATATTTATGAAAATAATTTTATAATTTTTTTGTATGAATATGGAATATTGTTATTAATCATAATCTCATACATATATTTTTCATTTATCCAAAATATTATTAATAATAGTTATCATTCAAAGTTTAATATTATTAATTATTTTAAAATTATTTCAATTTATCCATTCTTACTTTTTATAACTGGTTTTCAATTCTATAGAGATTTTGCTTTCCAATTTTTCTATTTCTTTTTAATGGGTTTAGTTATTAATTTTTTAATAAAAAAAAAGAATAATGAAATTAAATTTTAACTTTTCATTTAGTAAATTTTCAAAGATAAATGGAGATGTAATTTATCAACAGGACACTAGAAATATCCTTAAGAAAAATAAATTTATAATTAACGATGGGCAGAAAAAATTTTTTTGGTTTAAATCAATAATAATATGTAAAATCGCAAATCTATTAATAAAAATACCGATAATCTCAAAATATTTTAATAATTATTTAAATTACTTTATTAGAAGTAAAAATTATAGTTTTTCTAATCATCAAAATTTAACCTTTTGTCACTATTTCTACAATTTCAACAAAGATCTAAAAAAAATTATATGGAGTACCCAAGGTATAATGAATGACTCTTATTATAAAAATTATAAAAATAAGATCTCACTTAAAAGTGATATAAATTTATATAAAAAATTAGATAAAAATAACAAAACTATTTTTTTATTTTGGGATAAAAAATTTGCAAAAAGGACTAAAATTTTATGTAATTTAAAATCTATTATTAAGATTATTCCCCCAACACTGTCTATTGATGAAAATCATAACAAAAAATTAAAAACTAAAATAAACAAAAAAATCAAAATTCTATTCATTGGAAAAGTTCCAAAAATCAAAGGATTATACTACTTATTAAAAGCTTTAAAGCACAATTCTCTTAATAAATTTGATTATCGTCTTGATGTCATATCCAATACAACAAAACATAATACTAAAAAAATTTTTTTTCATAAAAATATCAATAACATTAAAAAAACAATTTTACTTAAGGAAGCTGACATTTTTATCTTACCATCAATAGCTGATACTTTTGGTTATTCATTAATGGAAGCAATAGCAAATAAATGTGCTATAATTACTTGTGACTACCATCCTTTAAATATTTTTTGTAAGAAAAATTACAATGGATTTCTTGTAAAAAAACATAACCATAAGGATATTTCTAAATCACTATTAAAATTATTTCAAAATAAGACAAAATTAAAAAAATTTAAAGAAAATAGTTTTAAACTTTATAAAAAAAATTTCAGTCAAAAAAAATTCATTAATAAATTTAAAGTTATTTTTAACGAATATAATAAAAATGAACTTAAAAGTGATATCTAGTATAAAATATACTTCTTATAAGTCTAAATTTTTGTAATAAATAGTCTCTCAGTTTTTCATCATTTTCAGAGATATAAAAAGTCTCTTTATTAAAAAACTTTATTTTTTTTTTATTAAAACTGTTAGATAAAAGTGTTTTTCTTATTTTTAGAGCAATTTTTTTATCTCTTGAAAGAAAAATTTTTTGATCTGTTAAACAAATTGGAAAAAAATTATTTTTAAAAATTAAATAAGCTTTTAAAACCTCAGGAAATGCAGCATTAAAAACATCATCAATTATCACAATGGAATTTTTTTTTCGTAATTTTAATGCAATCTTAATATCATTAATCACTTCTTTTTCTGAATGGCCTCCATCTATGTGAATGATATCAAATTTTTTTTTAGAAAATTTTTTTTTATAATAATTCTTAAAATTCAACGATGTATCATCAATAATGTCAATATTACTTTTGTCTATTTTAAATTTTTTTATATTTTTAAGAAAAATTTTTTTGTTTCCAAACCCTGAATTACTGGAGTTAAATTTTTGATTAGAAAAAGCGTCTACAACAGATATGTCTTTAATTGATTTATTAGACAAAATAATTGGAATTAAAGATCTTCCATAATGTGTACCAATTTCAAGAATAGAGGGATTTTTAAAAATTTTTGATAATTTGATAAAGACTTTTATATTCAAAGTATTTATCCACCCACCGACTCTTAGTAATTTAAAGAAATTTATATTAAACATTTTTTGCTTTTTTTTGAAAAATAATTATTAAAAGTAAGGACATTAAATAAAATAAAACTAAATATGTTAGTCTTTTAAGAAAAACATTTAATTTTATATCATGAATATTTACTATTTTTAAAATTTCAAAACCATTTCCATTAACAGATGTATTGTAAGACAAAGTAGCATTCAAATAATTAAATAATTCTTTATAAAATTGTTTTGATAATCTCTCTCTCGTTGCATCATAAACGAATATGCCATGTTTTAAATTACCATCAAATTTTATAAATTCGTTTTTTGAATAATGTGCAGGCCCTATGCCAGCACATTTAATACTAATTATATAAAATGATGGATTAGGATCATCAAATTCATTGCAGAAATAATTAATTATTTCACTTTCAGAAGAATATTTTATTTTTTCATCATATCCAAAGGTTTGAAATCTAGATATCACTTTATAAAATTCTAGTTTATCTGTAAAAAATGTTCTTATATGCTGGTAGCTTACATCATTTTTTAGTGCATCATGTTCTCGTGCAAATAAAAGTGTTTTATCAGGAATCATAAATTTTTCATGACCACCTTTAATTATAAACTCCATATTATATCTTTGGTTAAATATTTTATTTATATTATTGATATTTTTAGCGTTAAGATTTTCTTCAATTTCTAATATGTAAATATCACTTTTAAAAATAATATCTTTAACCGAAAGTAAAATTAATATTAAAAAAATAATATTAAGATAATTTATTTTTGTATTTATTGAATTGACATTTATCATCTAATTTTTTTTAAGTTGTAGAATTCCGTCAGTAAGAATGAGCTAAAAATAACTAAGAAAAATATAAGTCCAAAAGAAAAAATAGATCCACTTGGTAGGAATGGGAAAAAATAACTAAAAATAAATAATAATGAATAAATATTACTTTTTAAACCAAATTTAAAAATATTTTTAATAATAAAAAAAAATATAGAGCAAAAAAATATAAATCCAACAATTCCAAATGTTATTAAAACTTCTAAATACATGTTGTGTGGATGTGTGGAACAAATTAGCTTATGTTTAGCACAAGCTTCATTATATTTTTTATAGCCAATTCCTAAAAGAATAGATTTCTTCTCTTTTTTTAAAATGTTGAAACTATCTATATAAAGTAGGGGCCAATTTCCAATATTATGTTTATCAATATGCTTTAAATAATCTTCTCTATTTTTTAATAAAATTGGAATGCTATTAGCAGTTTGAATAATTAATTTTGTCATTCTGTAGTTTAAAGAACTTGTATTTAAATTCGAATTGTTAATATTGTAATAAAATATCGTTAAAATAAATATTATAGTTGCTAAAAAAATAGCAATATATTTTTTAAGAGTTATTCGAGCTGAGAAATAATAAGACATGTATAAAAGATATGTCAGTAATGAAAGTAAAAAACTTCTACGCTCACCAGTTAGATAAATTTCAAAAATAAAAATTCCTAAAATAATTGGCGAATATTTTTTAAGAATTGTATCTTTGCCAATTGTATATTTTTCCAGATACAGAATAATAACTGGCATTGAAGATAAAACAAAAAAACCTAAAATTTTTTCATCAAAAAAAATACTTGCATATCTCAGCCCTGTATTTAAATGATTTTCATAATCTAAAATAATAGAAAAGTTTGAAATCTTAAAAATAATTAGATCTAAAAATATAAAAATATTTAGATAAAAAAGCATCCTTAGTGTTTTTTTAAACATCAAGATGTTTTTATAAAAAAAAGTTGCAATCGAAACTGAAATGAAAATAAAAATAATAATTAGTAAAAATTTAATTTGTCTAGATATATCAACCCCATTTACAATGTTAAAAATGAAACCAGTTAAGATAAATGGTAAAAAGATATAAAGTGCCGACTTAAAATTATTTATTAATAATTTTCTATTATACTTAAAATTAATAAATGTTGTAATTACAAAAGTAATTAATAATGAAAATTTTGAAAGTATGCCCAATAAAACAAATTGGTTGATAAAAAATTCATAAAAAAAAAATTTTAAGTTTTGTAATTTATTCATAATTAAAAGTAGTTAGAATAATTAAAATATATTAAAATACTAGAAAAATAAAAAAAATTAAAATTGAAAATTAATAAAAAATTAAAAATTGCTATCTTAACTTATAATAAAGCTCACAAAAAAAGTAGGGATATTTTTTTTGGTTTTAAAAAATTAGGATATAAAAATATTAATATAATAGAAAAAAAATTTAAGACTTATAAAAAAAGAAATTCAGAAAATTTTTTGAAACATAGACCGGAAATGATGAATGGAAAATCATTTTCAAAAATAATAGATAATAAAAAAATCTATAAATTTACAAAAAGTAATATAAAATTATTTGATTATATAATTATAGGTGGCAGTGGGATTATAGAAAAAAAGTTTATAAAAAAAAATTTATACATAAATTGTCATTCTGGAATTATTCCATCAAGTCGTGGTCTAGATTCTGTTAAATGGGATATTTTAAAAAATAGAATTTCAGGCTGTACATTACATTTCATCGATCATAGAACAGATCTTGGAAAAATTATATCGCATAGAATGACGAAAACTTCTAAAAGTGAAAGTATGTATAATTTTTTTCAAAAACATTACAAAAATGAAATTGATATGTTAATTAATTTTGAAAAATTTATAAACTCACCAAAACTAATCAAAACTAAATTAAATAAACCAAAAATGAGAATGGGTTTAAAAAAAGAGAAATTAATGATTAAAAACTTTAAAAAATGGAAATTACACCAAATAAAAAATTTGAAAAAAATTAATTAAATCAACTTAATTTTAAATTTATTTAATAATGAAATTTACAATCATTACACCAACATTTAATTCTGAGCACAGTATCTTAAAAACAATTAAGTCAATTCAATCACAGGGTATCAATTCATACAGAAGTTATTTTATGGACTCAGACTCAAGAGATAAAACTGTAAAGCTAATAAAGCTAAATACCTCTAATCAAAAGATAATATCTAGAAAAGATAAAGGAATTTATGATGCTTTAAATGAAGGTATTAAAATTTCAAAAGAACCAATAGTGTCTATCTTGCATTCTGATGATATATATTTTTCTAAAAATATTTTAAAAGAGATAAAAAAAAAATTTGATAAATTTGATGTGAATTTAATATTTGGGAATTTAGTTTATATAAATAATAATGGAAAAATAATTAGATACTGGAAAGCTTTTGATGAAAAAAAAAGTAATCAAATATTAACAAATAGAGATTTCAAAAAATATATTGAAAATGGTTGGATGCCGCCTCACCCATCTGTATTTATCAAAAGAACTTTTTGTAAAAAGATTGGCAAATATGATTTAAATTTTGATATTTCATCTGACTATGATTACTTAATTAGATTGTTTAAAAGCGATAAATTGAAGGCATTATATTATAATCGTACATTGATAAAAATGACCATTGGTGGCAAAAGTAATAAAATAAAGAATATATTAAAAAAAATGACTGAAGATTTTATGATAATTAAAAAAAACAAAATAGGTGGATTTAAAACATTAATCTTTAAAAATTTAAGTAAAATTAGTCAATTTTTTTAAACATGCAAATCTTTGAGAGTAGCTATCAAAATTTAATTTTATTAGAGCTAATATTTTTTTTTATATTAATTATTAATTACAAAAAGATTACAAAAAAATTTAATTTTTATGATTATCCAAATAATTCGAGAAAAATTCACAAAGAACCAGTATCAGTCATTGGTGGCTTTTTTATTTTCCTAATAGTTGTAGTTAATTTTTTTTCTTTTCAAGACAATCTATCACTGAATAATCTCCAAAGTATTACTTCATTTTTTGTTTTAACTTTATTTTTCTTTATTGGCTTAATAGATGATAAAAATAAATTTAAACTAAATAATAAAATTTTTGCTATTATATTTTTGATATTTTTTTTGATATCAATTAATCAAGATCTAGTTATAAAAAAAATATTTTTTGAATCTTTAAATAAAGAAATATTTTTATTCAACTTTTCTACATTATTTACGTGTTTGTGTGTTTTTTTACTTTTCAATGCAATAAACTTAATGGATGGAGCAAATGGAATTCTGTTATCCTTTTTTACTTTTTTTTATATAATTTTTTTTCATCAATTTGATACACTATTATTTTTATTCAATATTTTTTTAATTCTCACTTTGCTGATATATAATTTAAAAGGTAAGTTCTTTTGTGGAAATAATGGTGCAAACTTAATTTCAATTTTTATTTCAATAGTATTAATCGTTAACTATAATAACAAAATTCCAATTAATAGTAATGTAATGTTGTCAGCAGAAGTGATTTTTTTAATTTTTATATTGCCTGGTCTAGATATGCTAAGAATATTTAGTGAAAGGATCTATAAAAATGAAAGTCCTTTCAAAGCAGATAATTCTCATTTTCATCATTTACTAATGTCTTGGGTTAATAAGGATTTGGTTTTCTTGCCTTATACTATTATAGCAATAATTCCTTTCATTTTAGCAATTATGAATGTTGATAAAATGGTAATAATAGTTTTATTTATAATTTTATATATTTTAATTACTTACAAACTTAAAAAGATATCTAAATTCTAAATCTTATTTCAACGTGATTTTTTATTTTGCTGGATTTCCGTAAATTATCTTCTCATTTCTAATATTTTTTACAACATTAGATCCAGCGCCAATTAAATTATTATTACCAATTTTGATTTTATTTTTTATTGTAACATTTAATCCAATAAAATTATTTTTACCCAAAGTAACTGATCCTTCAAAAATTACACCCGCACATATAGTATTTTGTTTTTTAAATATACAGTTATGGGCAACGTGCACGTGATCGTCAAACTTATTATGTGAATCGATTACAGTGTTGTCTATTGTTCCTTGGGTTGTAAAAATTAGATGATATTAAGAAAAAAAAATTAGATTTAATTCCAAGTTTATATTCAATTTTAGCAATTTTGAGTGCATAAGAGATATCAAAATCTACATCATGTCTTAAAATTAAATTTGAATTTCTAGATATTCTTTCTGTAAAACTTTTAAATTTATACCCTTTTTTTTTAAATTCTTTTAAAAAAAAATATATTTATTCTTTTTATCAAATTTCATTTGATCAGATTTACTTTAATTTATCTTTGCTTTTTTCACATTTTTAAACAAAGAAATAACATAACTAATTTTCCAAAGTAGTTTAAATTTTTTTTTGTCTGATTTATAATATTCATGATCTACTGGATTTTCTTTCATGATTTTATTGAATTCGTCGCTTGAAAAATTAAGTTTTTTTTCAAAATATTCTTTCTCTAACTGCAGTTGATTTCCCTTAAAAAGTGGTTTTTCAAGTTCTTCAATTGCTTTTGATTTTGTTATTTGGCCACTTCTAATTAATGCTGATAAATGGGATTTTCTTTTATCTACTTTGAATTTAGTTGGAAGAATATATGACTGATAAAATTTTGTAAAATTTGACTCGTAATGCTTCCCTTCATACTCTTCCCAACCAAAATAATCTTTTAAATTTTTGATTGCCTCAAATTTATTATAATTTATTTGATTTAATATAGGAATCATAGTTGCTTCAAAACCAAAATAACTATTTAGATACCATCTATAGAAATTTAAGAAGGGAAATGTTTTTAATTTAATAGTACCAAATTTTTTATGTATATCTTTTATATTTGATGCATCTGATTTTATCCAATTCCATGATGATGGCATTCCGTTTTCTGTAAGATAATTGTCACCAGTTAATGTATATTTAATTTTAAATTTTTTAGTATATTTAAATAAAATTGCCCACACAGCATGATCAGTCAAAACTTCAAGATCTATTACACCAGCTTTAATAAAAGATCTTTGCAGATCTTTAAATTCATTCCAATTTAATAAATAATTATAATAATCAAATCCTGTTTTTTTTATAATTTTGTTTATATTTGAAGTAGAAATTTTTGAATTCCATCCATTATCCATTTGTATCAATAAACATCTTAAACCCATTTTATGTGCTAGATAACAAACATATGAGCTATCTACACCACCACTAAGACCAATAATTGCATCATATTTACTATTATTAGCAGTTAGTTTTTTTTTAATTTTTTCAAGATTTTGTTTTTCTTGTTCTTCTGTAAAAGTGTAATTTTTAACTCTACTGTTAAACTCCACACAATAACTGCATATACCATCTCTATTAAAATTTATGTTTTGATCATTTAAATCATCAAGTAAGCAAATTTTGCACTGGTTCATTTTATGATTTATCTTAATTATTTTTTTTTGCTATTATTAAAGTTATCCAAAAAGGTGGGTACAGTAATATTAAATTTCTTATTAGACAAATAATATTTTCAAAGATTCCAAATGGATCTCCTTTTAGGCCTAATACATATAAATTTGTATCAAAATTAAATTGTTCAATTAAAGAAGCCTCAGCTTCCACCCCAACAGGTTTATGAGTTATGTCTTCCCAAAAATATTTAAAATTCATATTATATAAATTATAAGGATAAGCTAAAACCAATAAGCCATTTTTAGATAAAAGTTGATTACTTCTTTTTACAAAATTTATTCTTTCTTCTCGATCTAAGTGTTCATAAACTTGATTTGCAACAATACAATCAACTTTTCCTAAAAGATCATCATTCAAAAAAAAATCATAAAATAATTTTTTATCAATTAAGATTTTTTTTGAAACCTCATCTGTTTCAAAACCATACAAATTATCAATATTTTTATTTTCCTCCAAATATTGCTTTAACGAAGAGGAAGTTTCTATATTTCCACAACCAAAATCAATTACAGTTTTATTTTTAAAAGAAACATTTTTTTTATAGAAAGTTGAGTATCTTCCCCAATAATATTTTCTTTTTTTGCTGAACCTTCCATATGCAAACTTTGTATAAATATCTCTCATAAAGAATAAATTTTATTATAAAAATTTTTATAATTTTTCTTATTATTAATTTTTTTTAATAATTTGGAATCTAAGTTAGTTTTTCTTAAATTTAAATTTGATTTATATACTTTATAAAAATTATTTATAGTGTTTTTGGTGGATAAATAACGCTTTAAAACTATTTCTTTTAAAGAACCAGATGAGGTTGAAATGATCTTTTTTTTATAAAAGTAAGCTTCTAAAATAGGATATCCATAACCTTCGTATAAGGATGTTACTAATAAAAATCTACATTTTTTATATAAATTTGCTATTTGAATTTCTGAGACATTCTCTAAAAAAAAAATTTTTTTTTTTAATTCATCGTCATTTAATAATTTTGTTTCACTTGGTTTTATGCCACCAACACAAACTAAAGAATATTTATTATTAGTTTTTTTGGAAAGATATTTAAAAAACTTAATTGCAAGTTGTCTATTTTTATAAAAATGATTTCCTATATGTAAAATAAAATTTGGATAATTTATTTTAATGTTTTTGTATGGCTTTAATATTACAGGCGAATATATTTGATATATTTTTGCATTAGTTTTTAAATATTTTTTAATATCATTTTTAGTATTAATCGAAAGTGCTATTATTGTGTCAGCTTTTTCTAAACTTTTCTTTGTTATTTTTGCTAAAATTTTATCCCTTATATTACTAAAAGGAAATTTTAAAAGTATTAGATCATGGCACGTCACAATAATTTTTTTGCAGTTCAAAAAATTAATTAAATAAGAGTTACCCTGATCACATATATGTATAATCTTAAAATTTTTAGATATAAAAAAAAGATATATAGGGAATAGAATGTACTTATTTATTCTTACGATAATCTTATTCTTTGATCTTTTTAAAAAAATATTTTTTACAAAAATTGTTTTAAAAAAAAATTTTTTGTTCTTATTGTTACCTATTAAATTTTTATGCATTGCAGCATATTTCAACATGCTGTATTGATTATCCATTTTATGGTTTATTATAAATAGAACTTTGTGCATATTTAATTGAAATGAAAATAAGTATTATTTTACCATTATTCAACCATATTAATACTCTAGAGAATACCTTGCAGTGCATTATAAAACAAACTTACACAAATTTTGAACTTATAATAATTGATGACAATTCAAATGATGGTTCATCTGAAATTGCAATAGAATATTCAAAAAAATATTCAAATTTTTTTTATAAAAAAATATATACAAATATTGAGTCTAAAACTTATAATGGAATAAATGTTGATGCTGGTACAACTGCTTGTAATGAAGCATTAAATTATATTACTGGTGAATTTGTTTGGAATTTTGGAGATGAGGTTTTTTTAAATAATTCTTTAGAAATAATGATTAATTATTTGAAAGAACTTCAGTGTGGACATTTATTGGTTGATAGTCTTCCTGTCTCTGAGGATTTATTCCCCATAATACATCAAAAAAGTTTTAACTTAGAAAAATACAAAAGAGAAAATAAAATTAATATATATGGTCCAGATTATCTTTTCAAAATTGCATCAAAACAAATGGGAATTATTGAAAAAATTTTACCTGGAATTTCAAGTAAATATAATTTTAATTTTAAAAACAATCGTCTTTTGCGGCCCCTTTTTTTTGGTGGTTTTAATCCAGTTCCCGGTTGTGCGGGATGTACCTTAATAAAGAGTGAATATTTTAAAAAGATAAAATGGCGAAATCTTAAAGATAGGGTTTGGCCATCTTTTAACGGTCGAGGTATGGACAGAGATCTTAATTATAGAATAATTAGGGAGTTTAAGAATTCTTTTTTTGTTGATATTCCTTTATTAACAGTAAACTTTGACTCACCAAGAAATGAAAAATTAATAAATAATTATTTTTTTTGATTATGAAAAATATAAAAATACTTAATACAGAATTTGCAAATTTTGGATCTATACAAAATATTTTGAATCAAATTGGATATAAATCAGAATTAATAGATAATGTTGATAATTTAGAAAATGAAAAGATTATTATCCCTGGTGTTGGAAATTTTTCAAAAATAATGGAAGTTCTTAAGAAAAAAAACCTTATAGAAAATGTAACAAAAATATTGAAAACTAACCAAAATAAATTTTTTTGTATTTGTGTTGGAATGCAAATATTGTTTGAAGAAAGTGAGGAAGGAGATGAAAAAGGCCTTGGTATTTTTAAAGGAAAATTTAAAAAGTTTAAACTAAATAAATTAAGAGTCCCTCATCAAGGATGGAATTATGTAAAAAAAAATAATTTTATTGAAAAAACATTGGCAGATATTTTGGATAAAAGATTTTATTATTCTCACTCATTCTATGTTGATGACAATCAACTAGAAAGTGGTATTGAATATAACCTTACAAATTATGAAATTGATTTTATATCAGTGATCAAAAATAATAATATTTTAGCAACTCAATTTCATCCTGAA
>VMHT01157195.1_pt1 | contig 12105 bp, 13 predicted proteins | sample 4693611 | NCBI WGS metagenome assembly VMHT01 (sample SAMN12280063, study PRJNA550983) | marine metagenome | isolation source: seawater sampled from same location over 5 years 0.02-0.2 micron viral filtrate | place: USA: collected off the coast of southern California halfway between the port... ...
GATGCAGCAGATGTTATTCTTCCCTGTGCATCAACTGTGATATTTGTATTTGTGTAACTACCAGCACTAACAGAAGTGTCAGCTAACTTAGCAGCAGTAACAACATCATTATCAATAGTAAAAGTTGCACCAGAATTACTTACAACAATATCTCCTTTATCACCATCAGAAATCGCTCCGTCTGCTCCGTCGTTACCAGCAGGGCCTTGAATTCCTTGGATTCCTTGGATTCCTTGACTACCTGTACTACCTGTCGCACCTGTATCTCCTTTCGGAATTGTAAAGTTAAATGTTGCAGCACTAGATGTTCCAGAGTTTGTTACTGACGCATTAGTTCCAGCATTTCCAGTTGTAGTAGAACCTACTGAAATTGTTGCAGCAGCACCGTCAGATCCATCATTTCCTGCTACACCCTGAGAACCAGTACTTCCTGTACTACCAGTATCTCCTCTTGGGATTGTAAAATTTAAAGTAGCTGCTGTTGTACTACCAACATTACTAACCGCAGCATTTGTTCCAGCATTTCCTGTGGTTACTGTACCTATAGTTACTGTTGCAGAACCTTCTCCTTGTGGCCCTTGAGCACCTGCCGCACCAGCAACGCCCTGGGGCCCCTGGGTAACAATTTCGACAATGGTAATAGGATTAGAAGAACTCATGGTGTTGTTGTGTGACCTTCACTTATAAATAGTGTACCTTCTAAATAATACATTTTATCGCCATTAGGATCTGTTAACAAAACATCATATTCAAGAATATTTAAATCAAAAGTAGCAGTCTGAGTATCAGTTAATTTTAAATCAACAGTACCATTAGCTCTATCGGTATAAGTTATACCAAAATCAGCATATTTATTTGTATGTTCAGTATTCCATACCTCTGCATCTACTGTAAATCCTGTAATGTTAACTGCTGTGCTATTAGAATCTTTAAAAATTAAACGAACAGGAAAATCTGCTCTACGTTGTACGGTAAAGTTTTTCTTTGCTGTTTTAATAGCCATTAACTTCCCTCAAGTGCAGCGACTTTGGTTTCTAATGTTTCTATCTTAGCAACTGCTTCCTGTAATGCTTTAGTTAGAACAGAAACTATTGCATCTAAATTTAAAGTTTGTAAACTGTTTTCTACATCTTTTTCTCGGTTTACAGCACTTGGTATGACTTCTTGTACTTCGTGTGCTATAAAACCTTCTCTTACGTCATCTTTGCTTTTAAAAATTTCATTATAATCTGCAAGTTGGTACGTTACTGGCTTTAAATTTTTAATTTTATTTATTCCTGACTCTGTTTGTAAGTTTATATTTCTTTTTATTCTATAATCTGAAAGAACTAAAGTAACATCACCAACAAATTGATTATCTACCCAAGCTTCTAGATGATCTGTACTTGTTGAATAATCATCCCAGAAAAAATTATATGAGTTAGCTGTGGCAGCTTGATTTCCTGTACCTCTACGGCTTGTTATACCAGCTAATCTTATAATCCCACTAGTAACATCAAGACTAGAAGCATCTGCACTACTTACATGACCTAAATCATATTTATTACGGCAAGAATCCTCTTTCCATTGAAAACCACCAACTGAATTAAATGCCCATCTTTCAACAGTATTAATATTTAAAGATATTGGAGCTACTTGTACTGTTTTTAACTCTAATTTACCTGTACCCTTATGAATTAAAGAAGAATCAGTATCAACTCCTGTACTTCCTCTTTGTAATCTTAGGCCATAATCTGTATAAGTAGTTGTATCAGTAACAAAGTCTATATATGCTTCTTGGTTATTAGCACCAGTTTTACATTCTATATATGCTGTTCCACTGGTAGGAACAACATTAATATGCCCTTTTATATCAAGTTGATTAACTTTAAATAATGCTGTATTAGTACCATTATTAGAAACTCCTATCTCATTAGCATCACTTCTATAAAAACCTGTACTTACACTATTTGAAAAAGTGTAAGAAGGATTAGACGCTGTTCCGTTAGGGCCAAAAAAACTACCATCAGTAAGGCTTATAAAATCTAATTTATCTGATGCGTTAGCTTTATAAAAAGACATTTTACTTGTTGCCTCATCTGCATACCACATATATTTGTACTTTTGGGTAGGCACAGAACCAAAACCATTATTAATACTTATCGCATCAAATAAATTATTTAAGTCAGTTCTTACATCTGAACCCGAAGCATTAGCAACAACGAAATCTGCTGGTTTTGCCATTTTAACTTAAGTTTTTCCTATTATACTACCCTTCACCATATCCGAAAGCACTATATGTAAATTCTCTCGCCACAAAACCTCCTGTTGCTCCATTTTTAATATTTACTACAAATTGAGTTGAGGTAACACTGGTAATAGTAAAGAAATCTCGATCTTGCATATTATTTATATTAATAGAAACTACTGGTTTAAAAACTGTGGTACTGCCACCAACAATAGTAGTTCCTGTAAAAAACTTTTTATGAAAAATAACTGTTGTAGCTCCACTTCCAGAACTTGTTAAAACTCCGTTTGTTGCACTTGAATTATCTATACTTCTTTCTGTTCTTGGTCTAAATATTATATCAACACCTAGCTCTTCAATATCTACATTTTCATAAGTACTTGCATTTTCTATATCGATTTTAAAAGATAAAGTTCTTGCAATTATATCTGTATTTGCAAATGTCTCATAACTACTACTTGCAGTACCTGTAGTGCTTTTAGCAACTTTGAATATAAGATCGGCACTCTTATCAACCGTACCAGAACCAGTGAAATTACTTTCAGGCCAATCATCTATGTTATCTGTAAAAGAATCCCATTGAGTTGCAGTGTTAAAACCAGATTTCTTAAAATGTGGTTCTAAATGTAATCTAAATGAATCCCCTAAATCAATGCTATTGGAATGAGAAGCAAAAGTATAGCTTCCAGTTGTATAACCAGTTTCTAATCTTAAACCACTAATACTAAAGTCATATACTGTGTTTACTTTTGATCCAGCAAAATTATTTGTATGTTCTCTTATTTGTGCAGCTAATTTATTACCTGATGTAATTGTTCTGTTTATAACAACAGAAGTTGGTGTAGCAGATTCATTATCTGCTACATCAACAAAAGTTAAAAAATATTCACCACTTTGATAATCATTAATAGTAATTTGGTCGAAATTACCATCAACTTCTCTTAATAAATTTGCATTTTGAGGAGTTGCAGTTCCATCTGAAGTGAGAGCATATTTTACTTTTACCTTACCGCCAAATAAAACATCTTTATCTGTAGAACGATCAAATTTTAAAATCAAATCATCACCACTTTCTTCAAATCTTAAATTACTTACATTAGAAGGTGCTGCTGATAGTCCAACTGCTGTAAGTGATTGATCTGCAATACTCGTACTTAATCTATTAAGACTATCAATAGATCTTACAGAAAAATCATATACACCTTCTTTATTGTTTAAAAGAATAAATTGATTTGTTAAAATATTTTCCACTACTGGCGAACCACCATTTAATTTATAACTTACTTGATATTTTTTAGCTCCATTTACAATTCCAATATTAAGAACAATTCTACTGGTTGCCCTACTATTAACAACAATAAGTTCCTCTTTTAATTCTTGAATTTCTGGTGCATCTAATTCATCAAGAAGTGTTGTTGACGGTCTACCTATACCAACACTATTACTTAAATCATCAATAAACGTGTATTTATTATCATCATAAACAATTGCTGTTATTGAAAAAACAAAATTATCTTTTTGTTTTATATTTGTAATCCTAAATTTTCTATGTTGTACATTACCAGTTTTAACAGCCCATATCGAACCAGCTTGAGGTAATGGACTCAAAACACTTGATAATGTAACTGTACTACCACTTACTGATTGAATAGTTTTTTCTTGTACTCCACCGTTAATATCAATTACTAAAAAACTATCATTAGCAACACCAACAGTAGTATCTGTACTGTTATCTACTATGATTACTGTTGAACTTGTAACCGCATTTATTCTGCCACTTGCTCTAATAGTTTCTTTTAATCTATCAGCAATTTTAATAACCATTAAAGGTTCTAATATAGAAGCTGCTTCTAAACCACATTCAAAAGTTACTATCTCAGATTCAAAATTTGAATTGTAAAGAATTGATCTACCAAAACGCTGTGCTTGATATTTGTTAGTTGTATATAAAGCTTGTATATTTGTTTGATTCAATCCGTACTTATCTATTAATGATTGACTGGATCGTACAGATATTTGATCTAGCTCCTGTATATCATTATTAAAATAAGAAACATTGACTTGTGTGAATTTCTTATCTTTATCCGTTCCAGAATAATTAAAAGCACCATCTACAACATTTGCATTAGTAAATAAATATGAAGTAACTGTATCTGGTTTATCTAAGGCAATTTTTAAAGATCCATTTTTATAGTACAAACTTGCCCTCATTACACCAGCAACTTCCTTAATAACAGTTAATCCTTTTTTTCTTGTCTTAATAACACCATTAAAAGAATATCTAGGTATTTGTTGGCCGTCAGGAGTATTAATTTGTTCAGAACAATATTCACTTGCTGCATAAAAAGAAGCTTTATCAATTGTAGCTTCATCTATCTGTAAACCATAATCTTCTGTTATAAGAGCATATAAAATCCAAGCTGGATCGCTTGTCCATGCTTTAGCAGTTTTAAATGTACCGTTAAAACTTCCGCTAAAAGTTAACCTGCCAGTTGCTAACTCAACTGTTGAATTGTGTGGAATTTTAACTTTAATTCCTCTTATAAAATATTTTCTTTGAGGTATATTAGGAAACTGCTCTGCTGAATACCTAAAACCAATATATGCTGATTTTACAAATTCTGTAATTGTTACAATTTGTGGTAAAATAGCTTGTAGACCTGAAAAAGTAAATTCTGTAAATCTTCTTTCGCCTTCTTCATATATATTTCTTCCATTATTATCAAAAGGATGACTAGCATTAGCAGTAGAAATCTCTGCTCTAAAATTTGCTCTAAATTCAGCATCTAGTCTTAAAACATCAACACTTATTGGATAAGTATTACTTCTTGCTGTTGCAGTTTCATATTTATTCTCAGGAATAGCTATTCTGTAGTCTTTACTATATGTACCAATCGAAACACCGTTGATTTGATCTTCAACACTTGCTGACGTTCCATCGCTGTTTAGAATTTCATTTCCATTTTTATCTCTCAATCTAATTTTTATATGAACATTACCGCTTAAACCATTGGGATATGTTGCATTGGGCTGTATTCCTATAGGTACAGAAGATCCATCATCTGCACCTATTTGTCTTAAACTATTCCATCTTAGAGTTACAATAACTGCTCGTGGTGTGTTATTTACACCCGATCCAGCGTTTACTGTGCCTGTTACTTTATTAGTTTCAGCGTTATTTGTAGAATTACTTGCCCCTGCTGGATCAATATTATAAACTGTATCAGGAGTTAAATTAACTGTTGGTGCTGAAGCAATCCTAAGTTCATTTATGCCTCCCATAAATTTCTGTGGATCAGTACCTGTTCTGATTGCTAATGATGTATTTGGTATATTTTCAACACCTGTAGAACTACGAATTACACGACCATCTAAAAAAATATCTTGTTGTGCTTGTTGTATATATGTTCTTTCAGCAGCGAGTATTTGAGGGTCAGTTGATGTGCTTGGCTCTAAAAGAGTGCTTGGTAAAGAAATACTGTTTTTAGACGGTGTGGCAAAACCTTCAATTTCTGCCCCATCAGAAACTAAATCTAAAAGAGTAAAAAACTGTACAGCTTTTAAAAAATCGGTTGGTAAATCCTCTTGTAAATTAAAATTATTTATATTGGTGATTTCTCTAGCCATAATTTATGTACTATCAGCTATTTGTACTGTATCAGCACCAGCACTGATAACAACAGATCCTACTAAACACTCTCCAAAAACTAGAGGAGCAGCACCACCAGCTTTTGTAGTGTTAGCATTTTGATTGCCAAGGAAAGATTCTACTTGTGGATCTGATCTAGTTTCTTGAGGAACTGGTGCAAGTAAATCAGCTAAAAACTGCAAACCAGTAACAGCAAGAGCAGTATATAATGCTTGTAATGAAGTTAGTGAAGTATTAATAAAACCTGCAGCTAAAGTTCCTAAAAAAGTAAAAATAAGGTTTCCACTAATTAGAGGTATTACTTTTATATCTCCTTCTCCCTTTATAATTAAATTTGCAAATGTTATATCTACATCATTCATTACAATGCTATAACAAGCTTCTGATAAATGCTGTTGGCAGTCTGGATAGTTTACTTTAATAAAACTAAATACTTGATCTACATTTGAAACATCAGCTTCAAACTCTTTTACACCACATAATTTTTTTAAAGGCCCATATAGTTTAATTTTTCTAATCACAATTCTGTCTCCTCAAAGTGCCAATTATCATCTTGGATCGAGTAAATGTACCAATCCATCATATAGATCTTACAGTTACTTATATCAGCTTCAGAAGGCTCTGCACTGCCTTCTACATGAGAATGAAGAACCGCTAATATATCAGCACCACTATCTTCACAAGCTGCAAAATCTAAGGGGTCAATAGCAAAGGTAATATCGTCTTGAACATGAGAGGCAATATTTTTACAGGGATAAAAAAATTCATTGCCACCTCTTTCTACCAACAAACCACAACCTTCTGCTGGTTTGCACTTTAAAAAATGTTTTTTAGCATCCTCTTTCCAAGTCATGTAAGAACAAAACTACCAACAGCAGGGAATCTATCTTTTGTTATCTGATTTCTTGGTAATTGTAAACTTTCAAAATCTAATGTATTTACAAGTTCAAAACTACAAATTTCTTTGTTTTCAACAATTTTTCTATTAATTTCAAACTTTTGCTGTTCTAATTCTTTTGATGTATCTGGTGTTCCATAAGGATTTGCAGCAGGGTTGCCACCGATAGGAGCAAAATTTGCATCATCAATAAATTGAGCCATTGTTCTTATTCTTAAAATTTGTGCTTTTTGTAAATCATTAAATGGTGTTTGAGCATTAACAAGCTCTAATATCGCAGTAAATGAACTAGCAATATTAGCAAAGGTCATTGTAGGTCTTGCCATTACTGTATTATCACCTGTCTGAAATCCTTCAGCTTGACAAGCAATAGCTGTGTATGAATTACCTTTCCAAATAATATCTGTGTTTATTTCATTTGTACCATTATGAAATCTGTATGGAGGAGGTACAGGCGATCCTGTTGCATAATGAATAGGTGAAAAAAGTTGTAATTCAAATAATTCAATAATTGTTATGCTATCTAATTTTTGTAACTGTTCAACTGGTATCGTCATGGCTGAAATACCTCCTCAAATGTTGCTTGTATTCTAGCTCTATTTAAATAAGGCATAGATTTATTCCAAGATCTACAAAAAAACTGTGATGAAGAACTTTCCCCTGGTGGTGTAAAAGTAAAGCTATCACTATTTTTTGCTCTAGTATCTAAAAATGTTTCTATAGTATCTGCTTCTGTTTCAGAAACTTCAAAAGTAAGTTGATATACTTTAGGATTTTGATTTAAACCAAAGACATTTCTTGAGATATAACCATCACCAAACTGCACTTCGATGTTTCTTGGTGCGGATCTTTTCTGTACTCCGTAAGTTGGATTTATAGCTGGAAAAGTAAATGACATTATGCGAGTAATCCTCCGCTACGTTTCTGTTTTACTATTTCTAATTGTATTGCAGTAGCTAAAGCCTCGCCAAATTGTTGACCATCACCTTCACTTTCTACAGACGAACCAGAAGCATCTACATTTACTACTACGTTTGTTGATCCTCCAAGTGTATGGTTTGGTGTAATCATTCCAGATACACCTGGACTAAACATTTCAGGTCCACGTTCTCCTACCATATAGCTATTACCAGCTTTAACAGGACCACCTTCTGCTCTGTTCTGAAAGTATTTTCCAGCTTTTCCAGGAAGAGCACTAAGCATAGAATTTACACCATACTCAAGAAGTGATCTTTGAATTTGAGCAAACACACTGCGAGCTACATCTCCAAGTGTTTTAGTTCCTTGTATTGCACCCTCTATAGCATCAACTATTCCTGTTTCTATACTGCTTGCAATACTGTCGTATAAATCTTTTGCTCTTTGTAACTCTTCTTGCTCTTTAGCTAAAACATCTAATTGATCTAATTTTGCTTTTATTTGATCTCTAGTTATACCTTCAGTTCCTTTCATTATTTCTTGTATTCTCATTTCAGTCTCAAACTGCTTTTCTGACATCTCATTCTTTTTTGTAGCTTTTTCAATTTCTTTATCTAAATCTGCTAAACGATCTTTACCTAAATTTTTCTGCTCTTTAAATAGTTTATTACTGTTTAATTGTATATCTGCAAGCGGTTTTGCACCAAACTCATCCATCATTGTTCTTCGCATACTATCACTAATTACACCTCCTGTTCTTCCTCCTCCTGATTCTTTTCTTAGTTTTTTTAATCTTGCTTCAAAATTTTCTCGTTCTGTACCAGTTAAATTATTTCTTAAATTATTAAATTGAGTGCTAGTTACATCTTGTCCAAGTACATTATTTAAAAACTTTAATAATTTGGTTAAAGGACCAGCAATAAACGCATCAAAATTAGTTTTTAATATACCCATAAGTCTACTAAATTCGCTTGATACTTCATTTAACTTGTTTAAATTTTCTACTCCTTTATTTCCAACTATTTGTTGATACTCTTTAGAAAGTAAGTTATTTAATTCTTGTACTTTTCCTTGCCTTTCTAGTTGACGTGCTAACTCTTCAGTTTCATCTGAAGTAAATAAGAATCTTTCTCGTGCAAGTGCAAGTTTTCCATTTAGCGTTCCCATCTTTTTCGCTGTTTCGATAGATGCTTGTCCAATTTTTGTCATTTCGGCAACTAAAGCTGTAGCTGCAATAGAACCAGCAAAACCACCACCAGGACTTGCTGCTTCACCTAACGCACCACCAATAGCACCTGGTATGGCTTGCCCTATACCACCTCCAAATAACAAAGGAAAACCACCACCAATAGCAGCACTTTGAATAATTCTTCCTCCTCTACGTTTATTTAATTTTTGTTGCTTCTCTTTTTCCCTAGCTAATCTTTTTTCTTCCGCAACCCTTTCTTTTGCTAAACGTAAATTTTCCGCATCTTGTAAATTTAATAACTGTGCTTCGTTTACTAAATTTTTTGCAGTCCTAAATTTTCCAGCTTTAGCTAACTGTTCTGCTTTGTCTAATTTATTTCTTCTTTCTGCTGTTTTTAATCCAAATCTATCTAACTCATTTAGTTTATTTCTTGTACTTTCAATAGATTTTAATACCGTTAACTCTCTACCTCTTTTAAATATTGGATCTTTCTTATTTCTTTCTTTAGCTTCTTTTTCAAACTTTTTTAACTTACCTTTTAACTGGTTAAGTTCTTGCTCAAATTGTTGAGCATCTAGTTTGATATTAACTTCATAAATAGCATCAGCCATCTAATTATGTCGTTTAAGTTTGGATTCTTTTCCTATTCTGTCATATTCTGCCTTTTCTCGCTCACTTTTTAACTGTAAATATGAACTCCAATATATCAATTCCTCATAAGTTACCTTATTTCTAAAATCTTGCAAAGTATAGCCTAGCTTCTCACATAAGAAAAACTGTAAAAATAAATTGTTATCTTCATCAAGATGTACTTTTAGAGTTTACGGTATCTACCTCCTCCTCCATTCCTTGCATTTTTAACATCAAATCAGTAAGCACAGTTAAAGGAATCTCCCTTCTTAATGAAGCACGATCTCCCTCACTAAATAACCTGTTACCATTTTCATCTTCGGATTTGTTCATTATGACCTGTAAAGCATACTCTAAACTTTCAGTGTCATTAGCTTTATTCATTCCAGCAAGTGTTTTATATATTGCTTCTCTATCCGCAATAGTTAAAGGCTTCCAGTATATTTCTAAAACTATTACATTTTCTTTTTTAATAATGTAACGACTGCGGTTGTCGATACAAAATGCTTCTTTTAGCTTGTCAATAGCTCTTTTGTCAGCCATAAATTAATTTTCTGTACTACTCTAATATACCTTAAGATTGCTTATCTGGCTTAAATCCAGCAGAAAAAAAACCTTTAGTTATATCAGTCTTAAGAAAAGCATTATGTTCTGTGTAAACTTTATACCAGTTTGGGTTGCGATCTCTAGAAGTTAACTGATGCCTCTTTCCATGCTGCTCATAATTTACTGGATTTCCTTGTGTATCAGGCATTGTAGCATTAGGTCTATTTACAGCAAAACCAGCATACTTAGCTTCGTTTCCTATGTATATGTGACTATTTAAACCTATTGGCGGAACTTCAGGTAAGCCTGGAACTCTACCCATTTTTCCTGGGTACTCAACTGTATCCATAAACCAAGTCATAGGTGCTTCTCCTGCTCCACCTGTTGTTCTCTGTGCCTTACTACTTGGAGGAGAACATTGAACTTCATTGTTATTACTTCTGTCATTAAATTGACTAGGTAATTGCTGATCTTTACGTTCTCTCTTTTTATCTTGTGTAGGTTTTACAGGACTTGTAGATATTTTCCAACTTTTTGCAAAATGTCCTGACCACCACGGACCATCACTTTGAAGTCCGTAAACTATTCTTGCTGCTGCATTTGATCTGGCAGCTTCAGCGATCTCTCTTAGATCGTCTGGTAATTGTGTGATAGGTCTACGTTTTCTACCCATTGGCACTAAAGTTGCAACTTACAACACTAAGAAAATGGCTGTCACCCTCTGTAGTTACTGCTGTTGGTCCTACGATTTGTGTAACTCTAGGACTACATGAAAATTTATCTACATAAGTAGATGTATTGACAGAAGTTAATCCTGTTATAACTGTTTCTGATATAGCAGATGCAATAGCAGATCCTTTATTCGGAGGTGTCATTACACCACATCTAACTGAACCTTGATAATATGTCTGGGCTGCTCCTTGTGGTTGAGCAGTAGCCTGATTAAAATTGATATTTACCATTACATATTTTTTGTTTTTTCCTGGAGTTGTAAAAGGGGTATTATCAAAAACTACAGTTACAGTTGGATCGGAGTCTGCAACAGCATCTTGTATGGCTGTCTCTATAGCTGCTCTGGTATTTACTAAAGTCATTAGAATACAATCCTCAAACGAAATAAATACTCTTGACCACCTTTTAGTGTTCTAATGTCCATTATCTTAGCAAATCTAGTAGAACCAGAAAAAGTTAGTTTAATCTCATCTTGAAGCACAGGTTGACTATCTCCGATTTGATCGGGAGTAATATATAACCTTGCAGTGTTTTCTTGAAATCCGCTTTCTTCGTCTGAATCTACAAATTCTATGGGAGTTTTAAAAGTGTATTCAGTATCTACTGTGTGATATTCTCCTGTCTCATTGTTGTAACTAGATGTTCCTTTTCTTATATAAGTAATCTCGTTATCTAACGATACTCCAAGTTGAGCAACAACCTGTTTTGCAATACTTTTAAATGCTGTGTCTAGTGATCCTGCCATTAGCCTCTAACCGCCCTTAGTTGAAAAGTTCCTGCTCCACCTAGCATATATGCTCCAAGATAACTTTGTAACCAAGGGTAAACATCTAAAATATTATTTATTGATCCTGTGCCTTGACTATCAGTATTATATTTAACCTGTATATCTCCTAGCTTTACTTCACTGAAGTTGCCATCTTTACCAGTAGTACCAGTAATAGCTCCAGTATCATTTGCTAAAGCTCTAGCTAATTCATATTCTGCATACTTAATATTATTTGGAATTGTAGAACAAGCTAACTCAACTCCATCTACCTGATAATTATTTCTAGGAAATTTCAATGCTTGTCCGTCATCACATCTATCTCCATAAAATACAAAGCTATCAATCCATCTTGTAGCTGATATTAATGATCTATTTTTCTGATCATCTGTTTTATTTGTCCACGTTGAAGAATCTGGTACTGTTTCAAAGTAAGTATTAGCTTCTGCCAATGTGACATAACTATTAGCACTAGCTCCTTTTATTGTTGCGTCTATAGTTGCTGCCACGATCTATAAAGTAATTTAGTCTTATTGTAGCGTAAAGAAAA
>VMHT01016654.1_pt1 | contig 12103 bp, 18 predicted proteins | sample 4693611 | NCBI WGS metagenome assembly VMHT01 (sample SAMN12280063, study PRJNA550983) | marine metagenome | isolation source: seawater sampled from same location over 5 years 0.02-0.2 micron viral filtrate | place: USA: collected off the coast of southern California halfway between the port... ...
GCTTCAGTTTACGTAATTGCCGCGAGTGGAGTCGTTGCATCGTTTTTCGGTTTCAATGCCTACAGCGCAAAAGCTGATAACAAAAAAACAAGTATAAAAATGGAGAACGGACAATGATGACATTACTCGGAAGTCTCTTGGGCTTTGGCACTTCATTTCTGCCAGAACTGCTTAACTACTTCAAAGCAAGCCAAGATCACAAGCACAAGCTAGAGCGTATGAAAGTCGAAATGGACATGATGACTAAGCGTAACGAACTCAAGCTTAACATCATAGATAAACAAGCAGAGATAAAAGAAACTGAGGGGTTATATAAGCATGACGCTATTGACGCTGGAGGGTTTGTTAACGCACTACGAGGTAGTGTACGTCCTGTTATTACTTATGCTTTTTTTGGTCTTTTCGTTGCCGTACAAGTAGTAGTTATGATGAAGGTTATAAACGAGGGCGGCAATTGGCAAGATGCGATCCCACTAATGTGGACACCAGAAACACAAGGGCTGTTCGCAGCTATTATGTCTTTCTGGTTTGGTAATCGCGCAGTCTCAAAATACTATGGAGTTAAAAATGGGTAAAGGTGTAAAGCACTATTTTAAAGATGGAACAGAGCATAAAGGCGGCACACATAAAATGCCAAATGGTCAGTTACATAGTGGTAAAACACACGGGAAAACCAGCAAACAAGTAGTTCATTTTAAAGATTTAAGTGCTACTGCAAAAAAGAAAGCTAGAAAAAAATGAAGGTGAACATCGGATTAGCCTTTGCAATGACTGTGCAGTTGGTTGCATTAGTCTGGTATATTTCTGGGTTAGTGCATGACTTAGAACATTTGCAAGGCACTGTATCAGCCCAACAAGATAATCTAGATTTACTAAATGCTGACGTAGATGATCTATGGCATTTCTGCACATTTACCGAAAACAAATGGTCCGAGAGCTACACGTCGGATATGGTATATGTCAGAGTGTGCGGCGATAAATTACCAGTAGGAGATTAAAATGCAAGATAACTGGGAAATGTTTTTTGACATGCTAATTAAGCATGAGGGTGGCTTCACTTCAGATGAACGTGATTCTGGGAATGCCAAAGGCGACGGACACGGCAATAAAGGCTCTACAATGCTAGGCGTTACCGCATGGAACTGGGCTAAGTACACTGGTAAACCTGCGCCTATGGAGGTTATGAAAGCCTTAACTAAAGAAGACATAAAGCCGCTTTACAAAAAAAATTACTGGGATGTTATACACGCAGATAAACTCCCGTCTGGCGTTGACATCTCAGTAGCTGATCTTTGCGTTAACGCCGGCCCTAGCCGCGCTGCTAAGATTTTGCAGAAAGCTACTGGAGGTCTTACTGTAGACGGCGCTATTGGAAAGATGACGATTGCGGCAGTGCATGACAGAGACCCCAAAAAGGTACTTGACAACTATTACTATGGCCGTCAAAAGTTTTATGAATCGTTAGATGATTTTGAGCATTACGGCAAAGGGTGGACTAGGCGAAACAAAGAAACTTTAGAGCTTGCCTTGTCTATTGTATAAAAAAGGGAGGCTATCCCCCTCCCTTAGTATCTAGTCATTTCCCTCGAAAGCAAGAAACCTAAACTGCTATGGTTTGAGCTGATCACATTGATGCTCGGCACTCATAGCTTACCATAGTATTTTAAGTATTCTCTGGATCTATTGCCATTGACTCAGCGCCTTTATTTCTAATTTCTTTTTTTAGAAAGTTAACCGCGTCAACAAGATTAATATAACACTTTACAAATGCTTCCATTTCATGGTCGCCACGTATCCATCGATCTTGCGGTATTCCTCTTTCCGCACGATCAACAACTTTTGCAGCAATCGAAAATTGTTTAATTAATTCTGCCTCGTTTTTCATTGATTTACCTCCGGTCTTGGTTTTGGTTTTATAAGCTCATTAGAAGCGTGGTGAGTGCCTTTACAATAAATATGGACATCATCTAGGTGAGGTCTTGTTATGGCGTACATAGCGGTCTTAGAATGGCTGCAAGCGTCATAACTTGGAAACAATATATTATATGTTAGCTGTTCACCTTCTACAAAATAAGTCATAACCATAAATGTAAAATACTTAATCATTTTCTATTACCTCTGTTTTTGGAGCGCCACGATGTATCATGGATTTTTCTCTGATGTTTTGTCGCTCGACTTTACGCATGTTTTTCCATTTAACTTGGTAAATTGTTTCTTCTAAAATTCTACGTCGCTCTGACTTGTCACAATTAAAAAGATCAACCATTACATCATCAAGTTTCATTTGCCGCTCCTCCACGTTTCCATCACTAGCCTGACTTTGTTTCTACATTCATACTTAAATTGTTCACTTATTTTGATAGAAGATTTTCCGCTATCTAAATTATAAAAAAGATACAAACCTCTAATAAAATATTCGTTAGTGCGATTGTTACTATTTACGCGGCTCATTTCAAAACCTCTGTCAAATTGATAATAGCAAGTTTTCATTATTTCATTACAGTTTTCAAAATCCAAATGAGATAATGCACGATATGCCTCAGAGCATTTGTCGTAACTTGCGCCTGTACAGGTTGCCACGGCAAATGCTGCTCTAAATGGCATATTCTTAAATCTCTTATCTCTTGGCTGTACTGTCTCAATAATATGATTTAAACGATGATGCAAAGTAGAGTTTAAAAAAGGTTCTATGTCAGTCGAGACTACTTTGACATTTCTATGTGTATCAATACGCAACAAAAACTGCATTGGGCCAACAATAGTATTCGGTAAGTTTAAAATATCAGCATTAGATCTATTTTTACCTTGATCTAAAACTTTGAAAACTGCATCATTTTTGACAACTGAGCAGTGTGCTTTGATTGTTTGTTTGCTTTCTACAATCGCGCATAATCTATGTTGCCCGTCTAGTAATCTACCTTTTTGTCTAGAAAAGACAATTGGCTGAGGACTTAACATCCATCGGCCTAATTTCATTTGGTGTGCATAATTTCTCACAACTTTAGGGCTTATTGCTCTGTTACCGTAGTTATTATTATGCAACCATTTTGCCGCCAAACTTGGCGTAATAGATAAGATCTTACTTTCGATTTCATCAGACTTAACGATGTTTGATTGAACTTCATTACTATTAAACATTTCATATAACCTCTTTTTGTTTTTATAGGATTCCCATGTTAACCGACGGTTAACAACTATGTCAAATAAAAAAACCCCGAGTACTATAAGGAGGAAGAACTCGGGGCAAGTAAAAGAGCCTACAGGCAAGAGGCTCCTTGAGGTATATTGAGAACATATAGTTTAAACTATTGAAAAACAAGCGACATATGGTAGTTTAAATAATGTTAACGTCACGGAGAATAAAATGTTAAGCGATAAAGAAAAAAACTTAGTCATGCTTTTGGAACTTCCGCATAGGATTTCAAATCCAAGAGCCATGATGCAGGCTTGCGAAGATGCTGCGGCAGTAATTAAGCGTCAAGCTGAAGAAATTGAAGCATTTACCGAATCATCAAAGCCAAAGCGAGCGCGTAACTCAGATGGAACTCTGAAAGCAGATGATAAAACCACGCCTGATGTAAATGAAGCGTGGGAAGGTGGCAAAGCGCCGAAAAAGAAAGCTAAGAAAGCTAGTTAATATTTAACAAGCCGCCTGTTTGGCGTGCAATGCGTTCAAACAGGCTAGGGAATACTGCCTGACTTGTGCTTAGTGGTAGCGTTTCTTGAGCAAATCTAGCGTATGTCGAAGGCACAAGATCTCTAGCCAAAGTAAAGAAATTATCTTCTACTCTTTTGCCGCCGGCAGATACCGCAGGTAATGCTGTCAATACTTCCTGAGACGCTCTTGCAAGATCGCCAAGCTCGCTGCCAGTACCTTTGACATAGCTTTTACCTTCTCTGTTTCTGACTGCGCCAGATAAACGCTCGGCAGATAATAACCCTGACGCAACTTCTGCGCCTCCGCCGCCCATACCTCTTTCTATTGTAAGGTATGCTCGGTATTGGTTTCTAGCATTGTCTAAACTTGGAATTAGCTGTCTTGGTATTTGTCTTTGTACAATGTTGTCTAAAGCTTCTTTTATATCGAAAGCCAAATCATAATTAATCATCTCATTATTTTTGGCAAATCTGCTCATTGCTTGGTTTAAATCAGTTCTAATTTGCGAAATATTTTTTGAGTTAATTTCAGTACCATTTTTGGCAGCATCTCTAAAGCCTTTTACAATATTTGTTAAATTTTTAGGAACCTCGCCAATTGTCATATCGCCTTGTGCTTTTTGCACGGCTCTAATCATGTCATTTACTTCCTGCGCTCTAGGAACTCCTCCAGCAAGTTCGTCTACTGTATCAAATACTTTACCAATTCGTAAACGGGTTTGATTCATTACTTGTGGCGTAGCAAGATCGGCGTTTGTGCCGGCCTGCCGTAAAGCAGCTTGTGTTAATTGCTGTTTGGATAAAAGCGAAGCATTTTCTGCGCCTTCTAACATCATTAAATTTGGAGAGCCTATTTGTTGCCCTGCACTAATGTTATCTACACCTTCTCGTCTTAATAGATCGACTGACTGAGCTCTTTGGCTGCCCGATAGATTACTTAAAATATCGTCTGGGTTACCTCTTGCTAATCTACGAAGTGCAGGAGTTGCTACAGCTTGAGCTACAGGTAATCCAAGAGCACCTAAAGTTCTTGCTAGTCCTTCGTATTCACTCCCTTGCGTAAGTTGACCTGCCGTTTCACTGCCAAGAGCAGGTATAATTGACGAGGTCAATGACCTTACAGGGCCGCCTAAAGGCATTGTAAGCGCACCGCCACCAAATTGGCCAAGGGTTTGCATATATTCGCCCTCAAATGTCTGTGGTTCATACTCACTATATCCGCCTGTTAAATCGGCTACTGTTTGCCTTACGGTTGGTTGGTTTGGGTCTTTTGGCGCTAATTGTGGAAATGCTTTTTCCGACGATCCTTCTGGAAATCCTAACAGCTCCATTAATTTAAGCTTTTGCGTAATTTCCATTGGCAAATTCATAACTCGTTCAGCAATAGGACTGACAAAATCTACAGTCTCAGATGCACCCTGCAAAGCGCCAGAAGCCAAAGAGTCTCTTAAATCGTCGGCTTTACTGCGAGGAGCTTTATCAAATCTGTCCTCAAATTCTTCGTAGGTTACATCATATTGCTCACGATAGAACCTTTCATATATCGCACGCTTTAATTCTTCATCACTGCGATCTTTATATTCTGGATATTTGCTTCTAAATTCTTTAACAATTTCTGACATTATGGAAATAGCCCCAATGGATCGTTTGATCTTTCGTAAAGTGTATCAGGGGTTATGTCTTCACCCTGCAATCTTTTAATACCTTGCTCAATATAAAATTTGTATTCTCTCAATGCCTCTCTAAAATCTTCTGGTCTTTGCGCTGTAGATAATCTTGCTTCTGCGGCTTGTGCTTTTTCACCTTCAAGCTCTGTAATTTGGCCTCCGCCTTTTAAACTTTGAAATGCCTGTAAAAATGCTTTACCTATAACTTGATCTAGCCGGCCTTTTACTCTTGCCGTATTTTCATCTAAACGTAAATCCGCAGCTTTGCTGCGTAAAAAGCCCTCTAATCCTAAAGCTTGATCTAATGCAGGATCAAAAAGTAATGCATCTATTTGATCTACCAAAATAGATGAGCTAGTAATATCTCTTTGTCTTTGTGAAGTTCTCTCTGCGTCTTGCAGCATTATGTTAGCAGTTGGGCCATCTACTAAGCCAAGAGACAAAGCTTTCATTACTTCCGCTCTGTAAGCCTCTGGGTTAGACCTATCCATACCAGTTAAATTTGACATAGCTTGTCTTTGCGCCGCAACTGCTTGAGCTTTACGGTTTATGTCAGCTCGCTTGTTAAACTGTGTAAGTAAACTATTTACAGAATTACCTTCTTTACCTTGCAACGCAAGACCTGCATCTCTGATACCTGCAAATGCGAGCATCCTTCTTTGTGTTTTTGACAAAGTGTCAAAAGGATCATTGCTTACCGGCGCACCGAGTAAGCCCGTGCTCATTAAATCTACTGGCAGTGGCGTTGGTGGCTCAACTCTTGGAGGCACATCAACCAGTTCCAAAGCGCGTGGGTTTGGCATCATTGTTGCATTTTCGTTTACTATAGTATTTCTGTTTTGTTGAGCAGGCATATTACCGGAAGGAAATAAAACCTCTAGCTCTTCTGGCGTAGCTGCATCGCCTGCTACTGCCATTGTATTTTTAATGGCGTTAGATTGGCTTAACAGTTTTATATCGTCTTCTGTAAGTAAATATGGTTCCATGTTACACCTTAACTAAATATATTACTAAATCCGCCACCAGATCCAATAGACCCAAACCCTGCTAACAAGTTACCAAATGTTCCCAAAGGATCTCGCGTTGTCGTTGTGCCGTAACCTGTTGGAAATGCTCCTGACGCGCCAGTTAGAACGCCGAATTGGGTAAGTGGAAAGTTTTGTTCAGCCAAAAACTGCTCCAAAGCAAAGTCACGATCCATTTGACCTAGCCGTCTTTCTGCTTCGGCTGCGCTTGCCATTGCGCCTAATCCTGCAATATTAGTTCCCGTTTGATTTCTTGCAACATTTTGAAGTCCGGCAGCGCCTGCGCCCCTTAGCCTTGCAGCATCTAACATAGCTTGCGTATTTGTAAGGCCAGCTTGTTGATCGAAAGCAGCTTGCCTAAGCACTCTGTTTTGTTCTCTGGCAATGTCAGACGACGCTGCGCGTTGCGCTTGTTCAAAATTTCTTAAATTAGCGTTTGTTATTAAATCGGAAGCTTGTTGGCCATACTTTTCTCGTGTTAAAGCTTCTTGCACTCCCTGCCGAGATCCGCCAAAAGCATTAGCAGCTTCGGCTTGTGCGCCCAACGTATTTAAATCTTGGTCTTGAAAATCAGCTAATCGAGATAAGCTTCTGTCTATTACTGCATCTTGAAATGGATTCATATATTGAGACAAATTTGCACTAGCAAGGCTACCTACATTACCAATTTGAGCTGCTTGTGTCGTAGGGGCTTGCATAGTTGCTAATCCTCCATAAGCATCGGCAGCTTGGCTAAATAGAGGTGCTCCCATATCCAAACCGCCATAACCGGCTAACGCTTGTTGCCCTAATGGTGTCATGCCTTCAACTCTTTGACCAAGATATGGATTAAAGTCTTGTGCCAAAAAATCTTCGGCAAATGGTATTACAGTGCCTTCTAAAAATTCCTGTTGAGCGGCCGGCATTGTATTGGTTTGAGTCTTAGTTCCCATTATCTTAACTCCATCTCATAATGAGTATACACCGACCTAAACGGTGATGCATCTACATACTTTTCGAACCCTTTTCTGCCATCAGCTTCCAAAGCATCAAGCCCTGCATCTACTGCTAATTTTCTCATTAGGTCTATCGCTTCGTTCATCCACTGCCTCATGCGCTTACCACCAATAAACTCTATCTTTAAATTTTTTCTTTGAGGGTGCTTTACAACCACGGTTGTCATGGCTGCTACTAACTTGTCCTCGAGATGAATAAGCCACATAACAGAGCCACCACCTCTTATGTCGTTCTCAACGTCTTGCATTGTGACGTTGTGAGATTGCCTCAGTATCGCCGGAGCCAGTAACTCCATACCCTCGCTAATGTAGTTGTCAAAGTCTTTAGATAACACGGGTAATATGCTAACCTTTGGCTTTGTATCTAACTTTACTACATTATCTAACATATTTACACCCCTAGACGTCATTTCATCACCACGTACTTAATCCGACCCGTTTCCAGATAGCCGTAGACCCGTCATAAGACGCAGTGCAAATGTAAATGTAATTTGTATCCCACGCAATCATACCAACAACATCGCCAGTAGAGCCGACGCTAGACGCAGGGGTTGCTTGCTTTGTTGCTAGCTGCCTAAATGCGCCTCCTGACGAGATAACTGCATATTTTTTAGAGCTATCCCAAAGCACGACGCCATCCTCTGACGGATTGTCGTCTGTCGTCTTATGGTAAAAACGCGATAACTGACGCTGCAAGTATGTCGTTAAGCTTTGCCCCCATGCTTTTATATCATCGCCAATAGGTGGGAGTACCGGTGCTGCCATTATCTGCGCCCACCTGCTTTAGCATCAATACGCATCGTGCCAACGCGCCAAGCTGCATACGGCGTGTCGCCCTCAACTCTCAAACGTATCTGGCGACCAGAAAACCTGACGGCTGTAGGATTTGCAGGCGTGTAGGGGCCATGCGTTGATTCTGTTGCGTTTGGATAAAATCGACTTTTAAACTTAATATTTACGTCGCCTTGTGTTTTCTCGTCTGGAATAAGATCGGTTACTTGCATAATTCTATCGCCCGAACCCATGCTAAACGGACCGCTTTCTGCAAATACGCCATCTGCGTCAGTTACCGTAATATTATTGCCCATGCCGTTACCATGTACAGTGCAGTAATATTTCAAGCTTGCAGGCGCATCGCTTGGCACAACAAAAGTTGTCTTTGCTCCCGAGCTTCCTGCGGTTCCAGTGCTTGTAACTCCCGAAGTATACGAGGTGTCATCAGACGTTCTGAAAGCAAGTGGATGTCCCGAGTTACTATTTTCACTTTGGTCAAAGACATAGGTGTATCCGCGTTTAAGTGTAATCGCAGGATAGTTGCTGCCGTCTAAAATAAATCTGTTACTACCGCCAACGCTTGCAACTGTAACCGTGTATGTCTGGGTGTCTACGTAGCTCAGGCCAACCTCATGGTCGAACATGGCGCCATCTTGCCCCATAAGCATAGGGTACTCAAACACACCTCTAGACGCACCAGAGGTGCGCGACAGACTTCCTATGAGCCAATGGTTTTCCTTATAGTCAAATGCAACATATCTATCTATTTCAGTAGAGCTACCAGAACAATAAAACCACCAGATCTCTCCAAACTGGCCATTTGTAAACGCCCACGTCTTGCTTTTCTGCGAGGTGTTTAAATCGCCAAAGACATAATCATGCACTGCGCAGGGTATTTCTGACACAACATTACCGTCAAATCGGAAAAAGCCGCCGTTACCCATCCAAAAAACGCCCATGTCTACGTCAGCCGCCGCACGTCTTGATATAATACCGCAGGATGTGCCAACTCGTTGAAAAGAGTACACATAAGGCGGTCCTATATATCGAGCCGTGTGGGCATCTACATCTGTAAGGATAAGCGTCTGGCCACGGGTTCTTATAGCCGTTTCTATCTGGCCTGACGTTTGCAGCTCTATATCTCCTGCCTCGTTTGTTGAGGCCGGCGTCCAAGTTGTATTATCCTCACGATCTGAAAAGGCTACTTTACGAGGATTACCGCCTGCGCCAAGCGCAAATACAAATCGCTCTTCGGTTACGATTATGCCCAGATTATTGGTCGGCGCGTTGGCTACTACTGCGGCCTTAGACGACGTGCCAAGCTGCCACTCTAAGATCCTACCGTCTGCCGTGGAGCACGCTAAAAGATACTCACCCCAATTATCTAGGGACCAAGTAGTTGCAGCAACGAGGTTACCAGTGTCTGGCCGAGGTGTTCCATATGCGCCAACGCCGTAAAATCCATATCCGTAGCCAATATTAACAGACGCACTTTCAGAACCTGCCGTAAGATCTGTAGGCGCAATGTCATATGCCGTGCCGCCTGATACAACGGCAAACAGCTCGTTATATGATCCGGCTGCAACGTATCTTGTGCCATTGTTACTTTCCCATGTGTGCATACCACGGGGCGTATTGACTGTAATCGAAGCTATGTTCTCATTTACACGCCAACCGCCAATCGGTCTAAGTGACCCGTCCCTCCATCGCACAAGTGACCCGTCACGCCACCTACCGGCTGCATCAAGGTCTGTGCCTGTTCTGTAAAATCCGGCAGGAATTTTTAGCGGTATTAGCGGCATGTCGTTACTCTGGTTTTGTTGGCCATGAAATAGTGTTTGGAAATCCCGATTGCTGCGGCACGTTTAATAGGTCTGTACGGTACTGCGCCCACTCGTTTTGTTTTTCTGTAGTTAAATCTGACCAACGCAATGAATTAGAAACAACAGGATCAACCTCTGATCGCAATAACTGATCGCGCCATGCTCTCTCGTTCATTGCTGTTTTAGCGTCTAGCTCTTCTTGAGAGGGTGCAGTGTATGGCGTGAAGTCTGATCCGATCAATGCCAGTAAATCATTATTATTAATTGTCATGTCAGTGTCAAAACTGTTTAATGAATACGGTATCCAACCAATCTCTGGGTGATTTATTTCAACATCAATACGGCTGTTATCTGCCGCTGAAGACTTGGCATTTCTATATTCTGTTATTTCTATGCTCATTATGAAATCCTTAAAAATAATGTTGATGGATATCTATTCGTGACCGCACTACTACCGCCAGAGTCTAATCTTCTAGCGTTACCCATAGCTCTCCAAGTTCCACTAGGAGTTGTAGCACTGTCGTTGTTATCAATTACGGCGGCTGTGTCATCAACGTAAACGCTCGTAGATAAAAAACCGGCATAGTGGAGACTTGATCCGGAGTAAGTGCTTCCGGCAACAAAAACACCAGTTGATGAGCTACCAAGCCATGCGTATGAACCTACTGCGCCCAAAGACAGCCCTGCCGTAGCAGTTCCAACTTGCGCTGAAGTTGGCGCGGCAGAGGTTAAGTAACCTTGCGTAGAGTGATCGCCCCACCCATAAGCAGTGTCCCAATTTGATTGACTAGACGTAGTCGGGATGCTGTAACCACTTGCTAATGAGATTGCAAATGTTCCGCTTGTTGTAATTGTTGATGGGCTGACGCTTAAACCAGTTGGCACAGTCACTCCAACGCTTGTAACTGAGCCAGATCCTGCGGAGGCATTTATGTACGTTTTTATGTCTGACAGTGCTACCTGCTTCATCGTGCCGGCGTCGTTAAATACAACGCGGTCTGCGTCTACAACGGTTGTAGACGTAGCACTTGTGTCGCCGTCGAGTATGTTAATCTCAGCCGTGGTTACAGTTGCCCCGTCTAGCTTGTTAAGCTCCGCAGCCGTGCTTGTCATTGCCACGCCGCCAATCTGCAATGATGTCATGTTTGGCGTAGTTGCGTTTGTGCCGTCTGCGTTGTTGTTTATCTCGGATACAATGTTGTCCAATGCCGTGTTTGTTGTGGTTCCCCATGTATCCTCAGATCCGCCTACTGTCGCCTTGGTTATTGATAACGCCATCTACTTTCTCCTCTATGCCGCGTCTTGCACGACCGTCCATGTCTCTGTTGTACCAGAAATAGTTGTCCATGTCTCTGGTGTAATTTCCTGCACGTCCCATAAAAAACGTACTGGCATTGTCGGCGTGCCTGCCGTTATTTCTGTTGCTGTTAAGATATGTGTTTGCACAAACGCAATATTATCTACGGTTGGGGTCGTCGTAATTTCTGTTGCCGTAAAATTATTTGACTGTTCGACTTGTGCAGCGTCAACTACTGGCGCTCCAGACGTTATTTCTGTCGCCGTAAAATCGAAGAAAAATGTCATAGACGCAACATCTACAACTGGCGTTCCGACTGTTATGTCGCTCATTGTAAGGATTTGCTGCGATATTATTGTGACATTGTCTATTGTTGGAGTAGACGTAAGATCCGGCACATCCATTACGTAAGTGGTTGATACGGCAATGCTATCAACTACTGGCGTCAGAGTAATGTCTGCAATTGCAAACGTCTCGTCCTCTGCCATTGTAACAGCCGATATAGTTGGTACGCCTGCAATGATGTCGTCAGCAAGTAATCCGCCGTCTGCTATTGCTCCTAATGGAGATGCTGCTATCGGGTTAAAGCCTAGCATAATTTACTCCTTACGGCTTAGTAGGCCAATCAGCATCTTCCAAATTAGGCCAGTTTTCATGCGCTGTTATATCTCGCAAGGCTTGGCGATACGTGGTCATTTCGCTCGACATTGTAACGTCTGACAATGCGTAGAAATCTGTGTCTGCAAGCTTGGCATCTCTAGTAGCTCTATGCCCTGCCGCAGTATTAGCATCTAGCGTGGCTTGATATGCTGCCTCATGTTCTGCTTTGGTGGTCGTTACGCCATCCTCTGTGGTATCAGCAAAC
>VMHT01161178.1_pt1 | contig 12103 bp, 15 predicted proteins | sample 4693611 | NCBI WGS metagenome assembly VMHT01 (sample SAMN12280063, study PRJNA550983) | marine metagenome | isolation source: seawater sampled from same location over 5 years 0.02-0.2 micron viral filtrate | place: USA: collected off the coast of southern California halfway between the port... ...
GTCTTTCCCAATTAGTACCAAGGTCAGTATCCCCAGAAACAGTTGTATCTGAGGTCAATCTAAATAAATCAGCTTCTGTTATACCTGTTGGTTTATCAATGAACGTCAAATTTCCATTTCCATCCGTCTGTAAAATTTGCCCAGAACTCCCGTCGGCTTGAGGGAGTTTGAAAGTTATATTGCTTGCTGGATTACTTGTCGGTGTTGTGAGAGAGACACTGTTGCCTCCCGAATGTACTAATTTTATGTTACTCATCCTACAATCTCCAAGCATGTTAATGAAGAAGCAGATACACCTACATTTGAATTATCTGTGCTATGACCTGCACCCTCTCTGTTTAAGTACACAGTTTGTGTTCCAGCAAAACCTGGTTTTATATGAGCCGTGTAAGATAATGCAGAGGTTGAACTTGGCGAATCTAAAAAGGTCATTTGTACATTTGATTGCATTCTATTTACAGCAGCACTACCCATACCAGCACCAGTAGCTCTTGCTCTACTACCAGCAGCATCAGCGATACCGATTGGAGTTCCATCTCTCTTCAAAAGAGCCTGTGATCCGTTAGTTTGACTACCAGTTGATATTTGCACAGTACAAAGAACAAGAATTTTATTACTACTGGAAGTTGGTGTAATACTTAAAGTCATTACTGCATCTGAAAAATTACCTGTTGTCAAACTTTGTTCAAACAAACTTGTTCTATAAGTTTGTTTAGTTTGTATTATAGAACCAGTTCCTAACTTAACACCAGCTGCTGCACCATTCGCAAGAGTTGCTGTATTTACAACACCAGAACCAAGACCCCCTACTGAGAGTCCTGTGATACTTCCGTTTCCGTTAATTGTTACTGGCATAAGATTCTTTACTCCCTGATATTTATACGATGGTTAAGAAACTACCTGAAGGTACTGTGACTGTGATGCCTGATTTAATTGCGATAGGACCTGCAGCCATGGCATTTTTACCTGATGTAATAGAGTAATTTACATCGACTGAATTGTCATTCTCAAAGAACACAGTGTTCGTAGACGCACCACCAACAGGAGAACCAGGTGCAATACCTGTTAATTGTGAACCATCACCATGAAATGCAGTTGCAGTTGCGATTCCAGTAACACGAAGTCCATCTCTTGCGGTTATGACACCGACTGAATCTATATTAGTTACGTCTTCGTATGTTAATGTTCCTGCAATACCAACAGTTCCATTGAACTTGGCATCAGTTACAAAAGTTATTTCCCCTGTCGCACGATCTACATGAAAAGTTGTACCAGTCGTGGTGATACCAACAGTACCAATACCCGACTGAGTTCCGTCTAAGTGAAGTAGTAACTCTCCATTAGAATTTGTTATTTTTATTTTTTCGTTGACTGATGCACTAGTAGGATCTGACTTTGCCTCAATACCATGAATTCTAAGGGTACTCATTCTTTTAGTATATCCTTTTAGTTATTTAGCCTGAAACTTCATACATAATAAGTTGTGCTCCGTTACTCTCTCCATCACCAATTGCTTTATTAACATTAAATTCTGTACTATTATTACTTCCCCAAGGACCAGCAGCAATAGTGTATGTGATTTGTGATGACCCACCACTCTCATCAAATATCATTTGATAAAATCCCATCCATCCTTTCTGATCTGGATGAGAGTAAGAATGCATCATATATCGTCCACCAGGATATGAGTCAACTCCACCTATGGTCTTCCTCAAACCAACAAACCATTGAGCAGTATTACCAGTATCCTCTCTTGCTCTTAATCTTATATCAACTAAAATCTTACTATCTGATCTTATAGGAGTAATATTTCCTGATAATACATCACCATTTCCTGTTAATTGAAGTGTAGTAGATCGTTGTGCATATCTAACTTGGATAATACCACCACCAAAACTACCAGAAGGCACTCCATCTCTTGGAACGATTCGATTGGTTCTTAATTCTGACATTATGCTGAAACCTCCATTAAAGTAAGTCTACTAATATTGTTAGCAGTACCATTTCTTTGACAAACTACGTTTCCAGATTGGTTTGCACTTTTAGCGTTCATTCTCATTTTATAAGTAAATGAACTTGTTGTGCTTGGTGAATGTAAAAAATTAATTGGATGTTTACCACCTAGAACATAATATTCATTAAACCTATAACCTTCATCAGAAGCAGTTGTACCATCTAAAATATTATTACTCCCATCACATACTGCAAAGTTCCATTCTGCACTTCCAACACCACTTAAATACACATAATACGAAAGATATCCAGTTATAAGTATTTTACTAGTGGAGAACTTTGGTGTAATCGAAGCAGACAAACCAGTATCAACAAAAGCATTTGTTGAAAAACCTTGTGATTGACCTGTTTGGGTACTGGCATGAACAACTTGAATAATTCCACCACCACCGCCAGCGGGAACACCAGCAGTTGGGATTATTTTATCGACTCTTAATTCTGATGCCATAGTTATGAAGGTTCAGTTGGCCAAGTGACTGATGTTAAATCTAATTCATAATCAGATCCTAACTTAGGTGTTGCACTTGCAGGTAAATCACGAAGTGCCTGACGATATGTTTTCCAAGCATCTGCTAATGTTACATCTGATGATGCTCTCCAATCTGTCTTTGCAATTCTTATATCTCTTTCAATACGCAATAATCTCATTGGTTCTGCTGCATCAAGTACAGAAATCTTACTATTGACTTCTGTTTCTGTTGGTTTTGTCTGACTGCTATCTTGCCATTCAAGACCAGAGTATTCCGTTCCACGAAGAGTCCACTCTGCTCCTGGTTTTAATGCTGTTAGTGCTGATGCAATGTCGTATTTCATAATTATATTTTTAGTTATTTATAAGTTAATTAACAACTTCTTGTGCTATTAGATAAACCGAACCTGTAACTCCACCAACAACCTTGTTAAAATATATGGTAGTACCACCACCTCTTGATCTCTGATACATTTTGTATACTAAACTAGCACCTGCACTATCAGGCGCAGTATCAATATGCATACCAGAATGTGCGTTCCAAAATGTACTACCTCTATATTGAGAATCCATATAATCCCTAAAACTATCTGAACCACCATTTGTTGATTTATGAAGTTCAGTTACATCTTGTCCAGAACTACTGTCAGCATCACGACATCCACCTTGCAAAGTAACAATAATTCTACTTTTTCCAGCTCCAGTTCCACCAGCTAATTTTCTTACAAGTGCACTGGTATGGAGTCCAGTGTCTTGTCCTGAATCATTTGATGTAGAAAATTGGGTACCTAATTCTCCAGTCGCAGTAGTAATTATAGTTCCAGATGGTGCGTTAACCCAATCACCAGTTAAATTAAGATTACCAGTTAAATTAAGATTATTAGAACTTACTATAGTAGTTCCACTACTTGATATTTGTGTACTTCCTAAATTTAATGTTCCCATAACTCCCCTATACTACACGATAACCCATGCACCGTCAAGTGTCATGGTTGAACCCAGTGTAACTGGTCCTGCATTCAATGCATTTCGTCCAGTTCCAATATAATAACCATTGATATTATCTAGTTTTGCGTTGAATACAAGTGAACCATCACCAATGTAGATACCTCTAAATGAATTTGCAGCACCTACTGTTTCATAATTATCAACTGTAGTGGTTTGAATACCAAGATTCTTGACAGTTGTGATACCTGCTGTACCAAACTTAAATTCACTGCCTGATGGAAGACCAGTTAGATCAGAACCATCACCAACAAACTTAGTCGCAGTGGCAACACCAGTGATTACAACACCACTATTGTTTGCCTGTGCTTTGACTGCTCCACTAAACTTAATTGCAGAAGCATCAATACCAGTTAGGTTCGCACCACTACCACTAAAAGAAGTCGCAGTAACAACACCAGTGAACTTACCATCACCACCGACATCAAGTTTCGATGATGGAAGTGTAGATCCGATACCCACATTTCCACCAGAATTTTGCGAGACACCTCCAGTGCCCGATTGATGTTTCCAGTTATTAAATCGGATGTCAGACATTATATATTTTTTAACTATTTAGTCGGCTGCTTCTGCAGTATTAGTTTTTGCCCACTCCAAATATTCTTGGTAATCTGTGTTATTAAAATCAAAAGGAATATTTAATCTTAAATTATTACCAATATCCTTCATAACTGTTTGTGTAGTGACTCCATCGAATGTTGAGTTATGTAATTTGTAAATAGGATTCGTAGGAAATGCCATGTTTATAACTCCGATAGTGCAGCAACGGTGGCAAATGCGCCACCAGAACTTAAATATAATCTTAACCAACCAGCAGTTCCTGGATCACCTGATCCTTGTATGACCATGCTGTGCGTACCTCCAGTATTAAGAGTTAAAGTTGACGGATTCGTACCCTGATTTCCATAAGCTCTAAAAGCATTAGTAAAATTACTAACTACTAAACTTGGTGATGCTCTCATTACAGTATGTAATTGAATGACACCATAAAAATTACCTCCATGTGTAGATATATTAGATACGCCAGAATCTGCTTTTGATTCTGCTAATACTTGATAATATCGTTCACATCGTCTTAACTCATCTTCGAAACTGCGGTGCTCGAACGGGGTCGCTACAGGTCCTTCTTCAATCTGTACTTTGGTAACATACCAATTAGCACTACTTGTTGATATTAATTGAACTGTACCACTAGCACCTTCAGCTCTTGCAGCTATCCATGTACCACCTGCACTCCCTCTCTTAGCAGAACCACTACCAATATCAAAATTCAATTCTAATCCAATACCAGTATTAATAACCCAAGTTCCACCTGTATCACCAGGAATAGTTATTGATTTTGATTCCCAAGTATTTGCAGAATTAATTGTGTAAGTGAATGGAAAACTTCTGTTCTGTGCACTGTTCATCAAGGAACCACCATGAGTTCCAGTCACACTTGATTTGACAAGAAAAGAAAGAGTAATTGTTTTTGCATTTGATGTTCCAAAAGACAAATGACCAATATTTTTACCCTCAATTCTTTGTGCTATTTTGTAAACATCACCACCACCTGGTGTTACATTAGTTGTAACATTAACTCTTATTGCATGAAGAGCTCCTTGTCCCTCTGAAGATATATCTTGTTGAATAAGATTGAATACACCTAATGAACTTTCACCTCTTGCATACCACCTATCCATACAATAAAAATTACTGCCAGAGTTACATGTGACTTGAGATCCTCCTAAGACTCTTTGAAAAACATCAGCCTTACCATTAGTTATGATGTTGCGATTAGAAAGTGCTGTGTCTGAAACAAATGCAGTTGCGGTTATAATACCTGTGGTATTCACACTTGTACCAGATCCAAATGCAGTATTAATACCAGTTAGTGCAGAACCATCTAATGCAGGTAAAGCACCACTTAGTTTAGATGCAGTTACAGAAGTTAATCTTGCGTCAGCAACTGTACCAGTTAATTGACCAGCAGGTATGCTGGTTAAGTTTGCTCCACTACCAGTTACATTACCAGTTACATTACCACTAAAATTATTTGCAGTTACAATACCCGAAACAATCGCACCAGTATCTGAGAAGGTTACTGTTGATAACCCACTTCGGTTTATTATTTTATTAACTCTAATTTCTGATGCCATTATGGTTCAAACTCCGTTAAAACTATCGAACTGACTCCTCTACCATTATAACTGTAATCACTATCACCACCATGATAATTTAAATATATGGTCACATTATTATTATCGTTATGACTTAAAGTGAATCCATAATCAATTTGATTTGTCGTACCAGCAGTGTCTACAAACAAAATATGTATGTTTCTTAAAGTGCTAGTAGCGTTATCATTTGTTCCTGTTGTAACTCTATGTCTATTACTAGCAGCATCACCTATCGCAGGTTCTGTTGTTGTGCCACCAGTGGTTTTTTTTGCAGTGGCAAATGTACCATGAGTGGTGCTCTGATCCATAGTAATCATCATCTGTACAAGTATTTTATTACTTGCTGATGATGGTGTAATTGATGCCACAAAAGGAATAGCGGTTTCTGCTCCTTGACTAATAGAACCAAAATCTTGCGTATCTGTTTTTATTGCGTGTTTGATTTGTAAAACTTTACCTGCACTAACATTTGTTAATCCTGCACCATTACCAACAAAAGAAGTTGCAGTACAAACACCAGCAAATTGTGCATGACCTTGATGAGATATTGTTGCACCAATACCAGTCGTTCCAGTCAGAGGTCCCACAGTCAGTCCAGTGGTAAGACCTACACGATCTCCACCATTCTCACCGACTACACTTGTAACTCTAATTTCTGACATACTTTATTTATAGTTCTGCACTTAAAATTAATTTAGCATCTGGTAAGGTGTGGCACCATAATGCCTGTCCTGCAGATAAACCACTATGTGCACTTTGTAGATATAGACGCATTTGTGCATGACCCTCACTACAATCGGATACAGATATACTTGCATTGCTTTTACTGCCAGATGCTCCCATATATGCTTGTAACCATTTATTAGCATTATCACCACTTGTTGCTAACACTACACTTGCAGTTGGTTTTACTCTCACGCCAACAGGAACATGCATTGATAAATTTATATTAGTAGAATTATATGCATGTGCTGTTCCCAGATGCATTTCTTGATCAGCACCAATAACCACACAATAACGTTGGCAACGGGCAAGTTCATCTCCTATGCTGCGGTGCTCGAACGGGGTCGCTACAGGACCAACTTCTAATTGAACTCCTGTAAGATACCATTCGTTTGAGGTTGAATCTAATAAATTAATTGCTTGTCCAGCACCAAAATCAGCATCTGCATAAGTTGTCCAAGCTGGTCTAGCAGATCCACTTGTATAAGTTGATCCATATGCTAATCCCCAAGAAATTTGAAAACCTGAACCATTATCATCGTTGATAACCCCAGAAGTATCTCCAGCAATTGAAAATGTTTTTCTTTCCCAAGTGTTTGCACTATTAATTGTATAATTTAAAGTAACTTGTTTACTACTATTGTCTTGCTGCTGAATATTAAAACTATAATTACCTGTTTTATTTGACCTGACATAGAAAGATACAACAATATTCTTAGCACTACTTGTACCATAAGCTAAGTCTTGTAAATTTTGTGCTTCTATTTTCTGTATAATTTGTGCATATTGACCAGCAGCAAGACTAGTATCAGCAGTTGTTACATCTACTTTTAAACTCTTGGCAAATCCATCAGGACTAGTTGTAGACTGAGTAACTGTAAAAGCACCATCACTACTTTGAGATCTTTTAAAACGATCTAAGATATATCCATCAGAAGTAAAACTGGTTGCTCTTTGGCTAACGGTCATTGCTCCGTTTATGACCTTGTTGCGATTAGAAAGTTGTCCTTGTGATGGCACAAAAGAAGTCGCAGTAACAATACCAGACATATTAATGCCTTGTGTAAAGTTAACGGGACTGTTCCCATTCTCTCCTAATATATTTGTGACTCTTATTTCTGACATTATGCTGATACCTCCATTAAAACCATCCTTGACTCTGACTCATCAGAAAGACCGTTTTGATGTGACCAATAACAAGTACCAGAACCTTGTCTTCTAATACCAGATATTGTATAAGTAATTGTATTAGTTGTTGCAGGTGAATCTAATTGAATTTTACAAGGGTATCCAAGATCTCCATTATCACCCTCTATACCACAATAATCTGCAACAGCAGGTAAGTAAGTTGTTGAAGGTTGATTTCTTCTAATTCTCATTTGCCAGAAAGTACTAGATTGTGAACCTACCCCATTGCAATTTATTATGAGTAATATGTTACTTGTTGCAAATTTTGGTGTAATCTGAGCAGTCATTAAATCTAGTTCAGAACTGGTATTGAAATTTACTTGTTCTTTGCCATCTTGAGATTGGGTAATTTGTATGATACCACCTCCACCACCAGAAGGAACACCACCAGTTGGAATTATTTTATCGGTGGTTACATTACCAGTTACATTACCAATAAAAGAAGTTGCAGTAATAATACCAGAAGATACATTAATACCTTTGGTAAAATTAACAGCATCAAGTCCATTATCTGCTATTACATTATTGACTCTAATCTCAGACATTTTTAAATATTACTCCTCATTATTTAGAACACCTCTAAAACATTCATTATAAATGTTGTTCCAGCAGATACATGGAAGGTTGCACCAGTTGAAACTACAATTCGACTCAATCTTGTGAATGTTGTATTGCCCGACATATTATCAGACTCGATTCTGACTGATGATCCTGCAGCAACTGTGAATGCTTCTGTTGTTTTGAACACAAGATTTTCAAGTGTGCCTTGTGTACTACTCAGTGCAGTTGAAAATCCACTGACTCCTGTTATATTAGTTCCATCTCCTGTGAATGATGTTGCAGTTATAGCATTAATACCAGAGATATTTGTTGAGTTATCTCCTACAATATTTCCATTCGCATTTATATTACCAGCAAAAGTTCCTGTTCCACCACTTACATTGATACCTGCTCTTGCTGTTACAATACCAATTGAGTCTACGTTTGCAACGTCTTCATAGGTCAGTGTACCACCGATGCCAATGTCACCTGGTGTTGTTATATCTCCTGTAATTCCGTTTAGTTGTATTCCCATATTACCTCCTATAATTCTGCATCAAAATTCATAAAACCATTACTTGCTCTAAATTCTAACTGACCAGCTTGTCCAGCAGTCATACCACTTGTAGATACTTCTATATATGCTCTATTGTATAAAGCATTTGTATTAGCAACACTACTTGATATTGTATTTACATTAAAAGATGCACTATCAGATGCTGAGTCAAAAACCATAGCTGTTGTTGAACCTGTAAAAGTTGGATTAGCTCTCATAGGAGCTGGAAAATTTACAACACCCCGACACGCACTTGAGCTATTTGCATAACATGGAATCCCTGTTCTATAACCATTAGATCCTTGTATATTAAAAAAGTAACGATGGCAACGTCTAAGTTCATCTCCGAAGCTGCGGTGCTCGAACGGGGTCGCTACAGGACCAACTTCTAATTGAACTCCTGTAATTTGCCAAGTAGCACTTGCTTGAGTAAAAAACTTAACTCCACTATTGTAACCATATCCACTTAGTCCACCAGCCCAAGTATTTAAGGTACCAGTGCTTCTGCCTGTACCTTCTCCTAAATCCCAACCTATTTCCATATGAACACCTGTAGAAGCAACCCAAGCATTATTTGTATCAGCAGTAATAACAACTGTTTTTCTTTCCCAAGTATTAGCTGAATTAATTGTATACGTATTTACAATGTTTCTAGTATTAGTATAACTTTGAACAGCGACTCCAAAAGTACCAGTTAATGAGGATTTTACATAGAAACTTAAAACTAATTGTTTAGCACCTGATGTACCAAATCCACTTTGAGGTATAACATCTTGCCATTCTAATGTTGTTCTATATCTAGCAAAAGCAGTTCCAGGATTACCTCCTCCTGTACCCGATGTAACTTTTTGACTGTAGTAAAACCCAGCTGGTGCATCTGCTACTTGTTGATGAGACTGTGTTCCACCACCAACATTAGTTTGAACTACGAAACGATCTACAACAAATTGTGGAGCAGTACCACTTATAGTAGTACTTGTAGTTCCATATCTTTGAGAAACTGTACTTGCACCATTTATTACCATGTTGCGATGAGAGAGTTGTCCTATTGTCGGTACAAATGCTGTTGCTGTTATGATACCAGATGTGTTTGCACTTCCATCTGTTCCAAGACCAACTCCAGTCAAACCAGAACCATCACCAGTAATTGTTCCACCACTAACATTAATCCCTGCTCTTGCTGTTATTATTCCTATCGAATCTATATTTGTTACATCTTCGTATGTTAGAACACCACCTACTCCAAGATTTCCTGTGATGGTTCCACTTGTGGCATTTATAGTTCCACCACTTAAATTACCCTCAATCGGACCAACAAATTTAGTTGCGGTTACAACACCAGAGGTTATATTATTTACAGTTACATCAGCAGCAGTTCCATCAGCACGAAAGATCGAAATATCACCACCATTTCCAGTGATACTTGAAACTCCTGATATACTATTTGGTCGAATTACAGTCATATCTTTATTTATTATACCACCACAAAATTACCATCAACATTCAGAACTCCGTTGACTGACACAGGACCTGCCATCAGACCGTTCATTGAGGTTCCAATATAATGATTACCATTGATTGCATTATCATATAATATCATACCATTACTAATATAAAGTCCTCTTGCAGAATTACCAATACCTTGTAAGTCAGGATCACCTGCACTTGTAGTCCCGACACCAACGATTGCAGAGGCAGTTTGAATACCAGTGATTGATGTAGTCCAAACACTTGCTCCCCCACCACCAGCGATGCTTATGTCAATTGTATTACCAGTTTGTTTGAATGTATTACCAGCACCAACAAAGTTTAATGTACGAACTGTTCCAATTGCAACACTACCAGATTGAATACCAATGATCGGATCAGAGTCAATTATCTGTATATTACCAGACCTACCTAAAAATCCTGTAACACCACCTGTAGATGCACCAGCAAAACCAATGTGCCTTACATGAATTATTGTTCCTTGTGCAGGTGCGGATGCAAACGTAAGTGAATTAGATCCTGTTCCTGATACATTATATGATCTTGTGTTCTGTGAATCAGATGGATACTGCATTACACCATCTAATGCAACTAATATATTATCGTTATTAACAACTGCTCTTGATAAAGTAAATGTTGTAGTGCTTCCATCAGCAGTGAATGTATCTACCTTATTATCTGAGATATCGAATGTTGGGAAATTATTTGCGACAAGATTTCCAAAGATTACATCAGAAGAAGAAGGTGCTGCTGAGAATACAACTACAGATCCATTTGAGTCGATACCATATCCATTTGCAGGAGATGTTGAATCATGTGGTCTTTGTATGACACCATTATGAGATAAGAACAACTGAGCTGCTCTTGTCATCTGTGCTTTTGTACCACCATCATATGTTGCTACAAACTTTGTATTAACACCATCAAATGCAACACTTAGTGTATGAGATATACCAGTTCCAGTTCCTGTGATATTAATTTTAACTCCTGCATTTGCATTCGATGCATTTGTTGCTAATTGAATTGTATTATGATCTACCTTAATTACAAAATATGCTGTACCATTTGCAAGTCCAGTAATGTTTCCTCCACCACCATTGGTATATGTGACTCTTGAACCTGTTAAAAATCTATGATTATTGATTGTGATTGTATCAGCACTCTGACTGACTACATTTCCATCTGAACCATTAAAGGTTGTAGTAAAAGCAAGATCATCTAAGATCTTAAAACTATTATTCTCTCCTGATGCGTTACGATTACCTAGATATGCCATATTACACCACCACTAAAACTGAACCTGTTGCAACATCAATCGTTGCTCCGACTGCAACACTGACTGTACCAATCAATAATCCATTCTTACCAGAAGGAACATTGATACTACTACTAATATCATTATCTATTAGAAGTGCACCATCGGTAATTGCAATATTACCAAGTGCTTGTAATGCACCTTCTGAATTTGCTGTACCGACTGCTTGTGCTGTGCCAACACCAACTACCTTACTGGTTGCAACACCGACTGCATCAGATGCCCAAGTACCAGCAGCACCAACACCACTGCCACCTCCACCTTGAACAAATACTGTAGCAATACCATTTGTCACAAAGGCAGTTGTAACACCAGGACCTGCGAAATTAAGAGAGGTGACTCCACCACCAACTCTTACAGTTGATGTGTTATTAGAATTAGATGTTGATATACCTAACTTTGCAGTGTCATTAAGTTGTGTGAGACCAACTGTACCATCTGCAGGAACTCCAACTCCTAATGCAAGACCAAGAACAATGATGAAAGCATCATCAGCATTCGCAGGTGCTGTTGCAAAAGTTATTTCATTATTGTTTATCTGATATGCAGAATCTGCTTCTTGAATTATACCAGCAACTGATACTAGAAGAGAAAATGACGAACCAGGATAAAAATCATTACCACCACTTTTAAGATTAAAAGTTACA
>VMHT01031427.1_pt1 | contig 12095 bp, 17 predicted proteins | sample 4693611 | NCBI WGS metagenome assembly VMHT01 (sample SAMN12280063, study PRJNA550983) | marine metagenome | isolation source: seawater sampled from same location over 5 years 0.02-0.2 micron viral filtrate | place: USA: collected off the coast of southern California halfway between the port... ...
TATATGTTGGGATCAGAGTTGGTCTCAGCTTTTGAGGATGATCTATCTTCTCGACGCGACTGGGAAGATACCTATGTTGAGGGCTTGGATCTTCTTGGTTTAAAGATTGAAGAGCGTACAGAACCATGGCCCGGAGCCTGTGGCGTACACCACCCCCTACTTGCAGAGTCTGTAATTAGATTTCAATCTCAGGCAATAGGCGAGTTGTTTCCTGCATCCGGCCCAGCAAGAACTAAGATTGTTGGTGAATCTAATGATGAGATTTACAAACAATCGAATCGTATCCAGCATTACTTGAATTATTTATTGACTGAGGAAATGACAGAGTTCCGTCCTGAGACAGAACGCATGTTGTTTTCTTTGCCATTAGCCGGTAGTGCGTTTAAGAAAGTTTATTATGACATAGCCATGGGCCGACCCTGTTCTATGTTTGTCCCAGCTGAAGATGTGGTTGTCTTTAATGGCGCTACGGATTTGCGCTCATTAACACGCATGACGCATCGTATGCGTAAGACAAGCAATGATATTCGCAAGCTGCAAGTTAGTGGATTCTATCGTGACATAGACCTTAAAGGTTCTTCTAATGGCGTAGACCCAGTTAAAGAAAAGTATGCGCAAATAACTGGTGAAAGCTATTCACCGTCTGGTGGATCTAATTATCTGCTGGGTGAAACCGTTCATACCATTCTTGAAATCCAAGTAGAGCTAGACCTAGAAGGCTTTGAGGACATGAAGGATGGAGAGCCTACAGGTATTGCGATTCCTTATGTTGTTACAGTAGATAAAGACTCTAGCGCTGTATTAGCTATCCGTCGCAATTATTACGAAGATGATCCGTTAAAGCGTAAGCGGGATCACTTTGTGCATTACGAATATATACCCGGCATGGGCTTTTATGGGTTGGGGCTTGTGCATTTGATTGGTGGTTTGGTTAAGTCTTCTACCTCAATACTGCGCCAGCTGATTGATGCAGGAACGCTATCTAATTTACCGGGAGGGCTGAAGACTCGTGGTATGCGTATTAGTGCAGACGATACGCCTATCATGCCCGGAGAGTTTAGAGACGTAGATGTTCCCGGTGGAACCATCAAAGAAAACATTTCATTCCTTCCATCGAAAGAACCAAGCGCAACACTGTATTCATTGCTTGGCAATCTTGTAGAAGAAGCGCGTCGGTTTGCATCTATGGCAGATGTAAAAGCTGCTGACATGAGCAATCAAGCGCCTGTCGGAACAACACTTGCACTGCTTGAAAGAAACATGAAAGTGATGTCAGCCATACAGTCTAGGCTTCATGCATCTATGAAGAATGAGCTTAGATTGATTACTGCATTAGTAAGAGACTTTGGCCCGTCTGAATATCCTTATCAGCCTTATGGCGAGAAGTCAGATATACAAAGTGACTTCGATGATCGTATTGATGTAGTGCCTGTTGCTAATCCTAATGCAGCAACAATGTCACAAAGGATTATGCAGTATCAGGCTGCTCTACAATTATCACAGCAAGCACCACAGCTTTATGATCTTCCAGCTTTGCACAGGCAAATGCTTGAGGCTCTTGGTATTAGAGATCCAGAAACTCTTGTACCTGATGAAGATGAAATGCTACCGACTGATCCTGTTACAGAAAACATGGACTTTATTAATGGAGAGCCAGTCAAAGCATTTGTTTATCAAGACCATGAGGCGCATATCCGTACACACATGGCCGCTATGCAAGATCCTAAGATACTGGAGCTTATGGCACAGGCGCCTAACCAGCAGGTTATACAGGCATCTGTATCGGCTCACATAGCAGAACACCTTGCATTCCAATACAGAGTAGAAATCGAAAAGGAGCTTGGTATAGATCTGCCTTCAGCAGAGACAGAGTTGCCACCAGAGATAGAGGCCAAGCTTTCCTCGCTGGTCGCTCAAGCAGCAGAGCAGTTGCTGCAAAAAGATCAGATGGAGGCGCAGCAAGAGCAACAACAAGCACAAGCAAACGATCCGGTACTACAGCTGAAGCAGCGTGAGCTTGCTGTAGAAGAACAGGCAGCAGCAGCTAAAGCGCAAACAGATGCACAGCGAGCAGCAACAGCACAGCAAAAACTATTGCTTGATGCTCAAAAGGCTCAGATGAAGACAGAGCTAGAAATGCTAAAGATTGCTAGTGATGAACGTCTGAAGCAGCTTGATCTTCAAACTAAGCAAAAGATAGCTGGCGCTCAAATTGGTGCGGATATTATCTCTAAGACTAATGACAGAGATGCCAACTTAGAGAAACAGAATTTAGTTGAGAAGAGCAAGGGTGCTGAGATTGGGCGTAAGATCGCAGAAACATTATTAAATCCTAAGCAATAGTATGCCTGATTTCATTGACCCTCAGTTTATTGATTTGATATTGTCGCGTTTAAACGATCAGGAACAGATGCTTACAGAGAAATTGGTTTCTGGTTCTATAAGTACTATCGAAGAATACAAGCTGTATCGAGGCCAGTTAGAAGGTTTACAGATGGCAGCTAGAGAAGTAAAAGAGGTTGCAGAAAAGACGTTTACTGATATTTAGCATCAACAGGATGCGCGGGTTCTTCACTTCCCTTCAAGTGTTGCAGAGAGAAAGTACATGACAACGAGCAGCGTTGATCTAGCGTCTATCACACCGGATGAGGAAGCATCCGAGCCAAGAAAGGCAAGTCAACTTCCAAAGCCTACGGGGTTTCATATTCTTATTGGAATCCCCGAAGTAGATGAAAAGACAGAAGGAGGGATATTAAAAGCAGCGCCAACATTAGATAGAGAAGCTACGGCTTCTTTGGTTGGTTTGGTTTTAGCTATGGGGCCAGATTGCTACAAAGATCAATCTAGGTTTCCAAATGGCCCTTGGTGCAAAGAGGGTGATTTTGTTTTGATGAGAGCCTATAGCGGTACACGCATCAAAATACATGGCAAAGAATTTCGTTTGATAAACGATGACACACCAGAAGCTGTAGTAGAAGATCCAAGAGGAATATCCCATGTCTGAAGCGCAATATGAATCGGATGCAGAAATTGAGATTGTTGAGGTAGATGATACTCCTGAGGAAGATCGTCGCCCTGTTCGTAATGATGTTGAACCATTTAACATTGACGAAGAAATTGACATTCAAGATGATCGAGTTAAGAATCGTTTAAACAGACTCAAATACGAATATCATCAGCAGCGCAGAGAAAAAGAAGCTGCACAAAGATTAAGAGATGAAGCAGTACAGTATGCTCAAGGCACCCAAAAAGAAATCGAAAGGTTACAGGGGTTAGTTGGGCAGAGCGAACAAGCACTGCTTCAGAGTGTACAGAACCGAACAGAAGCTGAATTAGAAACTGCTCGGCAAAAGTACAAGAAAGCCCACGAAGAGGGCGACACAGAATCTATGGTAGAAGCGCAAGAGCAGCTTGCGCGAGTACAAGCAGACAGGGCTTATATACAGAATTATCAGCCTCAGATGCAGCCACAGACGCAGGAAGAACAGCAGTCTCCTGCAACGACGGTGGAACAGCCACCGCAACAACAGCCAGTTGATCCTCGATTACAGGATTGGCTGACTAGGAATACTTGGTTTGGTGCGCCCGGAAATGAAGCGGTCACAGGATTTGCTTACGGGCTGGACGAAATGCTAGTTAAGCGGGGTATCGAAAGAAACTCACCGCAATACTTTGCAGCGATTGATAAGACGTTACGGGATTCTTTTCCAAAAGCGTTTGGCCAAGAGCAGCAACAGCAAGCTAGTATGGAGTCAACACAATCGCGTCAGGCATCTTCACCAGTTGCACCAGCGCAACGAAGTGCGGGCAAAAAGACGCAGGTTAAGTTGAATAGTTCACAACTAGCGTTGTGTAAAAAACTAGGAATACCGCCTGAGAAATATGCCGAAACACAATTAAGAATGGGGATGAATAATGTCTGATAATCGTAAACCAAGAGAAACAGAGTCACGCGAAGAAGAAGCCCGACCAGCTACATTTCGCCCACCCTCTCTATTACCAGATCCTTTGCCACAACCCGGATGGGTGTTCCGATGGGTACGCACATCAATGGTAGGGCAATCTGATGCAACGAATGTTTCGATGCGATTTAGAGAAGGTTGGGAGCCGGTAAAAATTGAAGATCATCCAGAACTAGAAGTGATGCCAGATCACCAATCTCAGTTTCCCGGATGTGTGGAGATTGGCGGACAACTACTTTGCAAGGCTCCTCAAGAGGTTGCGGAAGCTCGACAGCGTCATTACGAAGGAGTGGCAGCGCAACAAATGGAAAGTGTTGACCAATCTTACATGCGTGAAAATGATCCGCGAATGCCTATGCTTCGCCCAGATCGTAAAACTCGCGTAAGTAGTTTTGGCAAATAACACAAATTTTATTTGTTAAGAGGACATTAATATGGCTACTACAGCCGCGCCATTTGGCGCAAGACCAGTAAGCACTACTAGTGCGAGTGGCTCTTTTAATGGCAAAGTTCAACATCTTAAAATTGCCAGCGGTTATGCAACCGCTATTTTCAATGGCGATTTTGTAAAGATGGTTGCAGCTGGCACCATTGAAAAAGACACAGGAACGGCTACTTTGACCACGATTGGGATCTTTATGGGTGTTAAGTACACTGATCCTACGACTGGACAATTGACGTTCAACCAATATTATCCAGCATCTACTGCTGCTGATGACATTATGGCTTATGTATTAACTGACCCAGATGTGGTCTTTTTTATGCAAGCTGATGGTGCTATCGCACAGACTGCTCTTGGATCTAACTTTGATGTTATCCAAACAGCAGGAACAACCAGTATTGGTAACAGCAAGAATGCTGTTGATGCTGATTCTACGGCGACTACCAACACACTACCGTTACGAATCTATGATTTCTATGACGGGCCAGATAGCACTATTGGTGATGCATTCACTGATGCGCTGTTTAAGTTTAATGTTGGTCATGCGTACCGCAATACAACAGGCGTTTAAGGAGTAACTGAGCAATGGCAATTTCAAGAGCGCAAATGCTTAAAGAACTCCTTCCGGGGCTAAATGCCCTTTTTGGCTTGGAGTATGAAAAATACGAAGACGAACATACGATGATTTATGAAACAGAATCATCGGATAGAAGCTTTGAAGAAGAAGTGAAGTTGAGTGGTTTTGGTGCTGCACCAACTAAAGGCGAAGGTGAATCCATCGTCTTTGATGCTGCGCAAGAATCATTCACAGCTCGCTTTAATCACGAGACCGTGGCTATGGGTTTTGCTATCACCGAGGAAGCAATGGAAGACAATCTTTACGATTCTCTTTCTGCTCGCTACACCAAGGCGTTGGCAAGAGCTATGGCTTATACCAAGCAGGTAAAAGCTGCATCACTACTGAACAATGGTTTTACCAATGCGTTCCAGTCTGGTGATGGCGTTAACTTGTTTACGGCCTCTGGCGACGGTGTAACAGGCGGTGACGGCCACCCATTAGTTAGTGGTGGCAAGAACAACAATCGTCCTGTGACTGGCGCAGATCTTAATGAAACATCATTAGAAGCAGCAATCATTCAGATTGCAGGTTGGACTGATGAGCGTGGATTGTTGATTGCATCACGACCTCGCAAGTTGATTGTTCCTCCTGCACTGATGTTTGTGGCTACTCGTGTGCTTCAAACAGAAGGTCGTGTTGGTACAGCTGACAATGATCTCAACGCTATCTACACAAATGGCAGCATCCCTGAGGGATACTCTGTTAATCACTATCTCACGGATACTAATGCGTGGTTCTTGATTACAGACATTCCTAATGGCATGAAGCACTTTGAAAGAACGGCATTAGAGAATTCTATGGATGGTGACTTTGATACTGGCAACGTGCGCTATAAAGCACGCGAGCGCTATAGTTTCGGCGTTTCCGACCCACTTGGAATTTTCGGATCACCCGGCTCTAGCTAGAGCTTTTAAGGACTACTCAGGATATACTTGGGTAGTCCTTTTTTTTATCCCTGACAGAATGTTCCACGTGGAACACTCTGACATTAGCCAAGACAGGAGATACTCATGGCGAATACTACATTCAGCGGCGCAGTCCGCTCAAAGAATGGGTTTAAGGTTATTTCAGAAAACAGTAGCACTGGCGCAATTACCGAAGTTGTTGACATTGCTTCTACTGGAATCGTAACTAGCAAGTTTGTAAAGCATGTTGGCTTTGCTACAGGTGTTACTGTTAACACTACAGCAGGTGATAGCCCAGCAATTGGCGAGTTTACACAACCTGCAAACACTATCATTACCGACATTAAAATCTTTTGTGTGACTGCTCCGGTTATTGGAACAGGCGACATTGGTTATGAAGTCGGCACTTCTAGCTCTGGCGCACAGATTGTTGCTGCAGTTACCGATGAGATTCTTGATGGCGGTACTACTGTAGTAGTAGGCAACGTCACAACCACTTCTTTGGTTTTACAAACTCAAAGTGGCACAACTGCTCCTGCATCTGTTCAATATACATCTGCTGAAAGAACTATCTTCTGCAACATCACCAACACTGTTGATGCAACCACCGCTGGTTCTTTTACGTTTATTATTGAGTACGTTCAAGTAGCTTAATAGGAGATAGTCATGGCTGATGCAGTAGCAAGTCAAACTATTCAAGATGGGCCTAGAAAGGCAATCTTTAAGTTTACAAACGTATCCGATGGTACAGGTGAAGCCGCAGTTAAAAAGATTGATGTATCAGCTTTAACAACTGATCCAATGACTGGCGCGGCTTGCAGCAAAGTAACTATTGAAAAAATTTGGTACTCAACCATTGGTATGGGTGTCAAGGTATTCTTTGATGCAGACACAGACGTTTTAGCATGGCAGTTGAATGCAGACTATGCTGATGAACTAGACTTTAGTGAATTTAATGGAATACCTAATAACGCCGGAACCGGAGTTACAGGAGACATTATGTTTACTACGGTTGCTCATAGCGACGGTGATGTATATACCATTTGTATTAGCGTCATAAAGCATTACGGATAACGGCATGTTGAATGAGTTTGATCAAAAAATGCTGGATTGTTTTCATGCGTTTTCTGATCCAAAGGATCTAGTGATAATTAAATTGTCATTAGATGAGGATCAAAGAAGCGTCATTATGGAAACAAATTCAGCTATACCTTTAGCGCATAAAATGCCGATAGAGCAGTTCTTGAATACTCCTGTAGCAACTCTTAAAAGCATTGCTAAAGGTCTTTACAAAGACATAAGGGCGGCTGTTTAAACGCATTGAGTATGAAAGAGATAGAGCAATCAATTAGTAAAGAGATCAGAGAATGGTCTTTTCACAATATTGAGCAGCCTATATCTGAAGACAGCGCTATTTCTATGTGTCCTTATGCGCGTAAAGCGTGGGAGGATGATAGGGTCAGTATTGCGTTTAAACATGATAAGTCGTTTTTGCCAGTCTATAAAGCGATTGAACAGTTTGATGATTCGTTTGATATAACTGTTGTAGTTGATATTTCTTATGAGTCAAACGCTTATGATTTTCATCAGCGAATTGAGTCAATTAATTGTGCAATAGCAACAGGTACCTTTAATGATTTGAACATTTGGGTGATGGGGTCGCACCCAGATGATGATCACAATGCGGCCTCAGATGACTCTGATTTCGTTCAATCGAACGATATTAGCTATGCAATGATTTATGTACAAAGACTTGCATATCTACAAGAGGCAGCAAACAAGCTCAAGCATACTAATTACTATCAGTTAGTTTTTGGTGATCGAGAGCCTGACCATGTGTTTGAAACTAGAGAGCATTTTTACAATCAACTTTTGGAGAATGGATATGCCGGGACATACAAAGAAAAAGGGTGTTATGAAAAAGAAGCGCCCTATGGGAATGAAGGGCGGCACTATGGCTAAGAAGGGCGTTATGAAGAAGAAGCCCGGAGGCATGAAGCGCGGCAAGATGAAGAAGAAGTAGTAACTAATGTCAACGTATACATTTAATTTAGATCTAGGCGATGCTATCGAAGAGGCATTTGAACGCGCCGGATCAGAATTAAAGAGTGGTTATGATTATCGAACTGCTCGCCGTAGCCTTAATCTTATGTTCCTTGAGTGGCAGAACAGAGGTTTAAACCTTTGGACTATCAAAGAAGGGACACAGGCGCTTACGGCTGGAACATCAAGGTATACATTAGATTCTAAGATATTAGATATAGTTGAGGCGTTTATAAGAACTGATTCTGGAAATACATCTCGTCAGGTTGACCAGATGCTTACTCGGATATCAGTAAAGCAATATGCTCATCTTACAAACAAGTTGACATCATCTAAGCCTTTACAGTATTGGCTTGAGAAAAGTGATACTGGAGTGTTTTTTAATCTTTGGCCTGTACCTGATTCGGCACAAACGTATACGTTGACATACTACTACATGGAGCGAATTGCAGATGCGGGTTCTACTGGAGCGTCAAACCCAGAAGTACCTGCACGATATTTGCCATGCTTAGTGGCTGGATTGGCATATCAAATAAGCCTTAAAAAACCAGAGCTTGCGCAAAGAATACCAATTCTAAAACAGCTTTATGAAGATGAGTGGAAGCTGACTGCTGACGCTGCTAGAGGAAAAGAGTCGTTATTTTTTGTCCCCGGAGGGTATAGATATTGAGTATTTATGCTAGAGGCAAATATGCATTTGGATTCTGTGATGTAACAGGATTTAGATACAAGTTAGCGGATTTAGTTCCCTTGATACGCGATGGTCGAGATACAGGCTTTCGTGTTGGATATGATGTCTTAGATAAAGACAATCCGCAGTATGAGCTAGGCCGTATGAATATGTCAGACCCTCAAGCTTTGAGGAATCCTAGACCTGATACATCACTGGCAGACAGTAGAATTTTAGGCGCCTTTGACCCTGTGGGTGGCGGTGTTACAGAGTTAGGGTCACGCACAGTAGGGCTAGATATAACTGGCGAGATCGGACAGGTAGAGGTTGTAATAAGCTAATGGCTTGGACATACACAACTCTAACTCAGGCAATAAAAGACTATACAGAGAACGCAGAAACTACGTTTTCAAATAACATCGCTAACTTTGTAAAGACTACTGAAGAGCAGATTCTTAGATCTATTCAACTGCCTGACTTTAGAAAGAATGTTACTGGAACGCTGACACAAAGCACCCCATACCTAGCAATGCCTAGTGATTTTTTATATCCATTTTCTTTGGCATTAGATAATTCTGGCTATGAGTTTTTGATATTTAAAGACGTTAACTTTATTAGAGAGGCGTATCCAAGTAGCTCATCAACTGGAGTGCCTAAGTATTATGGCATATTTAACGAAGAGTCTTTTATCGTAGGCCCAACTCCAAACGGCAACTATACAGTTGAGCTGCATTATTCGTATGAGCCTCAATCAATTACAGAGTCTTCTGATGGCACCAGCTGGTTAGGCGATAATGCAACAAACGCTTTGTTGTATGGCAGTTTGGCGCAAGCCTACATATTTATGAAAGGCGAGCCTGACATCGCGCAGCAGTATCAACAGCAATACGAAATAGCTATTGGTCAGCTGAAGAAAGAAGGTGAAGGCTATAATAGAACAGATGCTTATAGAACAGGTCAAGCTGCTTTAAGTACCACATAATGAGTGCTTCTATGAATTTAAGTATAGGCAATTTTGAGGTTGCAACAACATCGAATAAAGGCCATGACATAGATTTTTGGGCAGAGCAAGCAACCAATAGGATAGTGAGTGTCGGCGGTAATGCACATCCGTTGATTGCCCAGCAAGCGGAAGCGTTTAAACAGAGTGTGTTAAACTGCGTTTTGTTTTACATGAAAGAAGCAGTTAAGAGTGATCGAGTAACTTTAGCTGGCGAGTTTGAAAAACAGGGCCAGAAAGAAATGGCTGAAATAATTAGGAGGATCTAATGGCTATCACAACTGCAATGTGTACAAGCTTTAAAAAAGAGTTGATGGAAGCAAAGCACAACTTTTTAAATTCTGGCGGCAACACATTTAACATTGCCTTGTATACAAGCAGCGCAAGCTTAGGGGCTAGTACAACTGCTTATTCGACTTCAAACGAAGTGAGTGGAACTAATTACACAGCAAAAGGTGCGTCACTTACTCGTGTTGATCCTACAACAAGTAGCACTACAGCTTTTACAGATTTTGCAGATGTTACTTTTAGTAACGCAACAATTACAGCAAATGGTGCATTAATATTTAATGACTCAGCATCGGGTGATCCAGCAGTATGCGTGCTGGCGTTTGGTGGTGATAAAACAAGTACAGCAGGGGATTTTACTATTTCATTCCCAACAGCTGATGCATCTAATGCAATCATTCGTATTGCCTAGCTTATGTGGCTAAACAAGCGCAACAAAAAGTTATGAGCAAGAAAGATTATTTGCTATGGGTTAAGCAGCAAAAAGACTCAAAGCATAATCAATAGGGGCTAATGTGTGGCAATCATTAATGGATGGGGTCGAGGCACTTGGGGCGAAGGTGCTTGGAACGAACCTGACATTGTTGAGGTTACGGGAGTTGCGGCTACAGGTGCCGTTGGCTCTGTCACAATTTCCGCAGACGCTAATCAATCTGTTACTGGTGTTGCAGGAACAAGTGCAGTTGGGTCTGTCACAGTGTCAGCAGCAGCTGATGTTTCGGTTACAGGTAATACAGCAACAGGTTCAGTCGGTTCTGTTACGGTTACAGGGACAGCTTCTCTTACTCTTACAGGAGTTGCAGGTACAGGGCAGGTTACGGCACCTACTGTTGATGCAGAAGCAAATACCTCTGTCACAGGAGTTTCTGCAACGGGATCGGTTGGATCAACAACCGTTGTTGCAAAAGCAACAGTTTCACCTACTGGTGTATCTGCAACGTCAGCGGTTGGCACTGTTTCAATTTCTTGTGACAACAACTTATCGGTTACAGGATTACAAGCAAATACATCAGTCGGTGAGGTATCGACTACAGCCACTGCTGTCGTTAGTCCTACTGGGGTTAGTGGTACTGGAGCGACTAATATTTCAAATGTTTGGGGGCTTATTGATCAAAGCCAAACTGCAAGTTATTCGACAATATCAACAAGTCAAACACCAAGCTATTCAGCAGTTTCAACTAGCCAAACACCAGATTGGAAAGAGGTGGCATAATGGTTCGTAAGGTTAATGATGTTATTAAAGCGTTAGAGAAAGCGTCTAAGACTCATAAAAAACAAGCTGAGATATTAAAAAAGCATGTAGCTTCTATGGAAAAGAAGAAGCCAAAGACTCGGAGAAAGTAAATGGCAACCTATGTAAATGACCTTCGATTGAAGGAAATCGCCACTGGAGACGAAGCAGGAACTTGGGGAACAAGCACAAATACTAACCTTGAATTAATTGCAGAGGCATTTAGCTTTGGCACAGAAGCGATCACGACTAACGCTGATACTCATACTACTACTATTGCCGATGGCTCTACTGATCCCGGCAGGTCTATGTTTCTCAAATACACTGGAACTCTTGATAGCGCTTGCACCATCACTATAGGCCCGAATACCGTTAGCAAGCTGTGGCTCATAGAAAATGCAACCAGCGGCTCACAGACGATCATTATCAAGCAAGGCAGTGGGGCTACAATCACAGTCCCCAATGGTCAGACCAAAGCCATCTACTCTGACGGCGCTGGCTCTGGCGGTGCGATGGTTGATGCGTTTCAAGACCTATCTATTCCTGATTTGTTTATTGACGATGACCTGACGTTTACCTCTGACAGCGCAGTCATAACATTCGGCGCAGATGGCGACACTACGCTCACGCACACAGATGGATCTGGCTTAACGCTGAACAGCACAAACAAGATCATGTTCAATGACGCGAGTCAGTTCATTCAAGGCTCGTCTGCTACGGTCTTGTCGCTGGGTGCGACTGATGAAATTGATCTGACTGCTACTCTCATAGACATCAACGGTAACGCAGATGTATCGGGTACGGTAACGGCGACAGGCACTTCCGTTTTTGCCAGCCTAGACATCTCAGGCGACATAGACGTAGACGGCACCACCAACCTAGATGTCGTGGACATTGATGGTGCTGTGGATATGGCAAGTACGTTATCCGTTGCC